>Ga0209589_1003308_pt1 | contig 28204 bp, 14 predicted proteins | sample CowpeawhiteBW_FD_187525 | JGI IMG/M metagenome (GOLD analysis project Ga0209589, IMG submission 187525) | Root nodule microbial communities of legume samples collected from California USA - Cow pea white BW (SPAdes) (version 2) | ecosystem: Host-associated > Plants > Roots > Nodule | place: USA...
CTTTCTTGAAAGTATTCAAGATTTCTTTGTCTAACTCCTCCATCTTTTTAGTTTTTGATTTCAAACGGTTTGGATAGGGAGGAGGAGGAGAATAAGAAGAAGAATTTTCAGAGGAAGTATTAGGGGATACCAACCTGGAGTTATCACTGGGTGTAGGCATTTCAGATGTTGCTTGTGTTGCTTCATTTGATCTTCCACTTTCATTATTAGGTACAACTTCATTGTCCTTATCTTCATCTTCTTGGGCATCCCCAAGGCCTTGTATTTGCCTACCCGATCTTAAAGTAATAGCACTTACATTTCGCGGGTTGATTACAGTTTGTGCAGGCAAATTGCTCGAGCCTTGTTGAGACTTCATCTGATTTAACTCATTTGCCATTTGTCCAATCTGGTTATGCAAATTTTGATTGGTTGCTTCCATCGTCTGTTTCAACTCATTGATTTGTCCCTTCATCATGTCAGCCATCATTTTCATCATTATTTCCATGTTTGAGTCACCAAAGGTTGCAGCTGGTTGTGGTTGTTGCCTCTGTTGAGGTGGAACATAGACTTGATGGTGTTGAGACTATTGATTTCCCCATTTCTGACTGGGATATTCCTTCCAATCTGGGTTGTACTTGTTGGAGGACAAATCATGGTTGTATTGCTGTCGAGGTGGTCTATTATTGCCATAGATGTTTGCAGCATATGCTTGAGGTTGTTCACTGTCTAACGTCCCTGTCTCTTTTAACATAGAACAAGCCTCAGTAGGCTGATTAGTAGAAGCACAAATTCCACATAAGGTAAAAGGGATAGGCTTTTTCTGTAAGTTTGTCAAGGTCCTTACCATGGTCGCTAAGTCATCTAACTTCCCTTCTATTTTCTTGTGATCTGCAACATATGAAGCTTCTACTCCATGGGTTCCCTTCAATATAGTTATAGAATTACTCCTGGTGGAAAATTGTTGATGGTTCGATGCCATATTCTCAATCAATTGTCTTGCATTTGTTGGCGTTTTATCCACCAATGACCCTCCACTTGCAGCATCTATCATTTGTCTATCCATGATACTCAATCCCTCATAAAAGTACTAAATGAGGAGATGCTCATTTATTTGATGATGAGGATAGGAAGCACATAACTTTTTGAATCTTTCCAATACTCGTGAAGATTTTCTCTTTCTTGTTGCCTTATCCCATAAATATCTTTGCAAATAGCAGCAACTCTAGATGCTGGAAAAAACTTTTCCAGAAATAATCTTTTCAGAGTCTCCCAAGTATTGATGGATCCTGGTGGAAGGTAGTATAACCAATTCTTAGCGGCATCTTGCAATGAGAATGGAAAATCTTTAAGCTTAATATGTTCCTCTGTCACTATTGTAGGTCTCATGGATAAACAAACAACATGAAATTCCTTCAAATGATGGTACGGATCTTCTCCTGCTAATCCAAGAAATTTGGGTAGAAGATGGATTAACCCAGACTTAAGCTCACATTCTCCATCCGGATATTGGATGCACATGTTTTGTGTAATTGTTGCATCCGGTGAAGCCAACTCTTTTATTGTTCTTTCTTCCATTCTATCTTCTTGAATTTCTAGTTCAGGTGATGGATAAGAAGATATGTTAATCACCGGAGGTGATTCTAGCGGTACACTTTTAATGGTAGGTTCAGATGATGACAGTGCTCCTTCAGTAGAACATCTGAGTTCAAGTCTCCTGCGTGATTTACGCAAGTTCCTTTCAAGTTCTGAATCAAGTTGATAGAATTGTCTCGGGTTAGCCCGAGTCATGCACTACGCAGTCCACCTGAAAGTGTTCCTCTATTTTTTTTCTCCTATTCTTGTTTTGGAGAAAGATTTCAAGAAAGAAATAAGTTAAGATGTCGTTGGGTCTACTCCCAGGAAAGAGAGGTGCGTCACAATGGACAACTTAAATACCAAGTCTTTCCTAGATAGAGTTTTCCTAACTAGTCTCAAACAAATTTCTTAAAAGAAATTCTTAATCAAAACAAAAATAGAATTTTGCTTGAAATATATAAAAAGAAAACTAAAGACTACAAAAAACACAAACTCTATTAAATGTATATGCGTAAAATAAATAAATAAATAAAAATAAAAATAAATAAATAAATAAATAAATAAATAAATAAAATAAAATAAAATAAAATAAATAAAAACAGAATCAAAATATAAGAAATACTAACTGTATTCTCCGGCAACGGCGCCAAATTTGATATCGCTGTCGTTAAGCGATCAAATTACCACTACTTAACTTTAGCAACTTCAGTATTGCCAAATTAGTAGTGAACAAAATAGTTAGGGTTAAGATAATTCTGAGTCGTCTCACAACGAATACTGAATTGATCTCAAATATTTGATTCTTATAAAAATGCAATTAAAACTAGCAACTATAAAAATAGGGGGTTTTGATATGCAAAGAAAATGACACGGAAGATTGTAAACACAGTAATAGTAAATAGGTCAATTCCACAACTTTTTCTAAATAGGATTCTTCATTGGTTATCTAGAGATTATTGTTAAATTAATTATTGTTGTTGATTTACAAATCAATCAATGTAAAGACTCAATTCATTTGTTGATTTACAAAGTACAGTCTTAATTAAAAGTGAGAATTTTTAGATTATCCATAGTAAATTCAATCAAAGTACAATCTCAATTAAATTTTACTACGCCTAATCATGTCTATTCCTTTGTTTCTTCACCAAATAGAAAACTTAATTAATCAAAGTAAAGTCTTGACTAATTTTAGTTAAAGTAATTACCTCTAATCAAAGTAGAGTCTTAATTATTGGCAAAAACTTATTTAATCAAATGAAAGTTTCTAAATAAAATCAAAGTAAAGTCTCAATTTAATTTAAAAACCTTTTTACTCATATGATTAGCATGCGTGTAGATTTAAAATCATTATTTTCTATTCGATTAAGAAGCAAAGGACATAGATAAACAAAAACCACAACAATAATCAAAAGAACAAATAAATTAATTCATCTAACCTTAGAATCCAGTTAAGAAATTACAGTAAAATCAACACTAAAAGTTTAACCCTCCATGGCTTTGATTGAATACATGATAATAATATGATGAAGGAAAGAAAATAAAAGAAAGAAGGAGAGATGTGGTGGATGACGGTATTTGCCAAAACCAGAGAGTTGCTAAGTGTGTAAGTTGTGTCGCTTCTGCTCCCTTAAGTCTCTTTATATAGGCTTCAATTGGACTTTGAGCTTTATCTCTTGGTTGCTAAAATCTTTTATTTTTATTTAATTAATTAGCAACTTAATTTCTGCCTAATTTCCAATTATGCCCCTCTTATTTAACCATTTTTGCAATTTTGACCAAAGTTGACTGCTGGCACGTGGCAGTGCAGACTCTCTCTACAGAATTAGGATTTCTGCTAGTTGCAATGAAGGAATGACCTTTGACGGCTGCTGAGATGATATGAGCTTCCATGGTGGCACTGCTGCGTTAATCTGGTCTGCTGTATTCGCTGCTGTAGTGGCTGAAAGAAGGAAGTTGCGGTGCTTCCATGGAGGTTAAAACTGTGGTGCTGCAATTGCAGGTTTTGTAAAAATGGTGGTGATGATTGCTCCGTGCAGAGACGTTGCTACGTTTTCCGCTGCTGGAACTCACGGTGGTGATGGTTCACGTCTCCTCTCCTCTGGTTTGCAGTGCAGATTTAGGCAGTGGTTTACTCTCGCTCATGGCTGCGACAGGTGCGTGAACGAATGGCAGTGGTGATGCGGTTTCAGATTTGCGTCGGAACTATGGTGGTGTTGTTCGTATCTGATTCTTGAAGTTGCCATGGTTGCTGGCTGTGTGCTCACGTGGTGCTGTGGCAGCGTGAAGATGGACGCAGTGGCTGCCGACGAGAAGGATGCAGGTGGTGCGTTGCAGTTCTGGTGCTGTTGCGACTGTTCCGACGAGAGTGGCGGCTTCTCTTCTCCTCTGGTGGCTGCTGGTGCGGACGGCGCGAGAAGATGGACAAGGATGATGGTGGCTCGCGGTGGTCGGAAAACTTGCTGTCGGCAAGGGTGGCGGAAGAGGAGAAAATTAGGGTTAGGGTTTCATGTGTGAGATGGAGGAAGATGATGACATGGCAAGATCTGATTGGTCAATTTGGTGAGTTGAGGAATATGACACGTGTCAGCATATGGTTGGCCTGATTTGGAAGGTGGGGATTGCCACATGGCATAGTCTGGTTGAGTGGAGTTTAATTGGTAGGAAGGGTGCAACTTAGTAGAAACTGGGGTGTAGAGTAGATTTTTGGTGTTCCACTTTAAAATGAGTGTGTAAATAAAAACAAGGGGTGCATTTAGCTCTTGATTTATTCTTTTCCAGAATTTCCTGATTTTGGACCTATTTTGTAACTTTGAATACTTCAAATCCAAACTATTATTGACCAAAAATAAATTCCAGCTGCATTAACAAACGTTAGAATATCCAATAATATTTTATGCAACTAAAATCAATTTTTATGCCATTTTTACCAAACTTACTCAATAAATCCAATAATCACAAATCCTAATTAAATCAATCTTTAAGCACAGAAAATTCAATTAAATCCCCAAATTTAAATATTAAATGAGGGCAAAAATTTGAACTCATCACCCCAATAATAGGAATATCATAGCATTATGCAATTACACAAATATAGAAGTCTAACTGGAAGATCAGAATATCATGAAATCCACAAAAACACAGCAAAACGGTGACAGACAACATGCATCGCCTGGCGGTGCCATCTCGCTACCAAGCAGTTCATGATAGAACCATGAAAACTGGGTCAAAGGATGCATCGCTTGACGGCATACCCATGCTCACCAGGCGGTTTCTAGGCAAAAGTCCAGAAACTTACAAAAATAGCGCAAACATAGGAAATTTTCATGCAATTAGGATCACAACAACGCAACGTATATTATATACGAATGAAAACACACGAAAAAGCTCCCCTTACCTGGATAATTCTTGCTCAACTTGAAAGAATTAGGACTTCTCTTGTGCCACCACTAGTCCAGCCTTTGTCTTCTCTCCAACGCATTTGATGTTCTGGTTTTTGACTCAAACCACCTTCAGAACTCCCTTTCCCCACTGCCAATTCATTTGCCATTTGCTTCTTCACATTCTCTTTCTTTCTTCTCCAAAAACTCACCTTAATTAGACCATTAACTAAACCTTAATTGCTTTGAATTGGGTGTTAGTGGCCATTCAAAGACCATTATTGGTTGTCTTCCTAGCCCACTAGGCTGACTTTCTTGCAGCTAGGGTTTCTCTGCCCTTTCGTATTCATGCCAGAAGAAATTTTGGCAAAAAGAAAGTTTAATTCGTTCTTAGCAAGGTTTGAACATACCACCACTCAATTATAAGGTCAATGCACAACCAATCCAACCAATTCATGTTTCATGATAATTCTTACACCTTTAGGAACTTAATATCACGCACCAAGATAAAATATATTACTACGCACAATTGGCATACACAAGACTTGAATCCACAAGTCCCTTCACACAATCAAGTACTCTTAATCATTTGAGCTAATACTTTTCCACATGATAAAGACTAATCCGCCTACTTCTTTTTTCTTTCCTGAAAAAGTAAAAAAGGTTGGTCAGTTGATTGAATTGAAAATATTAGTTAATGAAAAATGATAAAAATATAGAATGTGTTATTTAAATTTTTGAACTGAAAAAGGATAAAAATATGTTTTAAATTAATCCGTAATGAAAAAATTAAAAGTTAAAAAAATGATAATTTTTAAGCTGTCCTATTTTCATAAACTAGTTGGGGTAGCTTATAAAAATAAACTAGCATCTGTAACGTCCCATTAAATGGATAACTCTAATTAGATAAACGTCGCATACTTAATAATATCCAAAGAGCAAGGTGTTTAAGATATGAAAGTTTACAGTTATCCAATCATACCAACACTAGAAACAAAGGCACTACATTGCCTAGAATAAAATATAAAAGTTCAACAGTAGCAAGAAAGACTTGCCCATAAGCAGAGGATTACAAAAGAAATAAATAAAACTTCTTCAAATGTGGGCTCAGCAGTGAGCCCAATACCAATCCATGATCCTCAAGCTGCATCATCCTCATTGTCACTACGATTACCAGAGGTTCCCATATCTGCTCACACCAAGGGATTGGTGATCATTGCAAAAAGGAAAACACACATAAGAAGACAACACAAGCAAGAAGGGTTAGCTAAAGTAAAAAGGTTTTATCATACAATTGAGCATGCAATTAAAAGTTAAGGACACATAAAAACAACCAATCATGTGATAGCAACCAAGCAAGACCCTAAAACTCAATTATCCGGATACATATAATCAGTCGGATTCATTGGATGTTTGCACTTGTGGTGGCCTCAACTGCTCTACAGAGCCATTGCCAATGGGTTTAACCCTACCACACACAAGGTTAGCCTTCAAACATCTAAGGCCATTATCTTGCCAAAGACTAGGGCCTCCTACTACTCTCACCACTTGAGTCAGTACGCTCTACATGAGACTAACTGACTCTATAGAGCTTCAGGATGCAATCCTTACTTGAATCCTTACTTAATTATATACTAAGGCACCACCACGTTACTAAGAGGTTCGTGGAATTACATCTATTACTTGAGGCACCACCATGAGCTCTCACTACGAGGGTCATACAATTACGTCCTTACATGAGGCACCACCATGAACTTTCACCAAGAGGTTCATGGAATTACGTCCATTAGATGAGGGACTACCATGAAGTCTCACCGCGAGGTTCATGGAATTATGCCCATTAGATGAGGCACCACTAGGAACTCTCACCACGAGGTTCATGGAATTACACACATTAGATGAGGCACCACCATGAACTCTCACCAGGAGGGTCATGGAATTACGTCCTACCCATACCTTATCAATGTTTCACCAACCAACCATAGAGGTCTCATGCATACCAATCTCATGCCAATATATATAACCAAACATCCAATCATATTTCATACCAAACTGATCAATTCCAACCATAAATAATTGAACACAAGCATATTCACCCAATTCATGCTATAACAAAATAACTCAATCAAACATGTGACCATAAACCAAAAACATAGGAGAAACCAGTACTAGAGTACGTCCCTGCCCAATTCTTGCTCAGGCTAGAAGCCCTCGCCCAGGCGAGAGGTCCTCTCGCTCAGGCGAGCTCCTTTCGCCTAGGCGAGAACTCGAGGAGTGGAATAGTGAGGTTTTCGCATGTTCTCGCTTAGGCGAGACTTCCTCGCCTGAGCAAGATGTCTTCTCGCTCAAAACGTGAGCTCGTCGCCTGAGCAACAATGCGAACCAAAACCAGAGAGGATTCCTGGTACTCTCGCTTAGGTGAGACCTACTTGCTTGGGCGAGAATATCAAGCTCCTCCACTGTTCGCACAGACAAGTAAAATTTATAGAAATCAAATTTGTAAGTAAAATTTATAAAAATCATAGACTTTGAGTTCTGATTAATCAAATTTGTAAGTTTTGATAAATTAAAAAAAAATGATAAAGAGACTATTGTTAACAGTCTTCTTAATTTTTTATTTTTCTTTCTCATTTCAAACTTTAACTGGTTGTACTCTCAAATCAATTCCTTCTATTTAAAAAAAATTGCTCTTTTGCATGTTGCGTGTATAAATTGTGGTTTACGTTACTAATTTTTCATCTACGTTTTAGTCTGCCTTGATATTAATAATTAAAGACAAATAAAAAATATTTATTGTAAATTATAGCGTCTCAATCTCCTCATTCATTTAAGTTATTATTTTTAGTCTTAATCTTCTCCACACAATGTTAGCTTTGTAGTTTTTAAGGGTGGACTAGCTAATCAATGTCCTAAAGCATTGATTCCTCCTTCTTAAATGATTTTAATTACTTAATTGTCAACTATTATCTCATCCTTAGAAATCACTATTACAACAAAGAGTCTAGGTTACACCAAGAATCAACGTGATAAGAGATATTTTATTAGGCCATGGTGGTTAATAAAAAGGGTTTTAAAACACCTTCTACAAAAAGGGACACACAAGCAACCCCTCACTCAAAGAATCCTCTCTATCTATGTTAGCCTACTTTTTGCTAGTTTTTCTAAATGATTATAAATCCCATTTTTAATTAAAAGATACAATCAGAAAGATCATTCAATCGAACAATAGACACTTCGTCGGTTGCACTGGTCAATCCAATAATCTTTCCTTGCAGATAAGTGAAAAGAAAACAAAAATCCTTTGAAAGGAAAAAAGAAAATTTTTACAACACAAATAGTATCTAGAAAACCTCAAATTCCAAAACCAAACATTCCCATATTCATCTTCTTCAGACACATCACTATGCGTGAGCTTAACAACTATGACTCCTCCTTCTGGCTCCTCAAACACAATCCTGATCATGGATTGAATCCTATCAAGCCAGCTCCCAAACCTCCACCTCTGCACGATCAACTTCCCTTCCTACAACTCCAAATTTCTTCTAGTCACAGACCCATCAAAAATACTACATTTACCCCCAACTTCCGTGCTAATCTTCGCATTGTTATGTGTGAAATCCTTACAAAAACCCCTCCATAAACAAATCCTTCACCCTACAATTAAACCTCTCTATCAAACTGATCATTTTAAACCCCTTCTTCCCTTCACTCTTCTCATTATTACCATTAATATTAACATTACCATTACTATTAATACTACTAACGCTCTTCTGTAGCACCACTTTCTTCACTTCAAGGTGATCCTTCAATCCCACCCTTTGCCATGCCTACTTTTTGCTAGTACATAGATTTAATTTAAATGCTTTGTGATTTAAGTTTAAATTGAGTGTAGGTTTTCACTTGCATTTTTGGTAATGTTCTTATATTTTAATGACCTCCTAAACTCCTAAACTTCTATTATTTGCACCATTAAAGTACATCAAAGGATAAGTAGCCACGCACAACAAAATATGCAAATAACAGAAAAAGAAAGTACTAAAAAAGCAGAAAACCTGATATGAAAAGAGGAGCACGAAAAGAAAGTAACAATGGCACGATTACTTAGCTATGGCAAAATCAAACGCACTCCGATTGCAATGGTTATGGCACGGTTACTTGGCGGTGGCAAAATCACACATAGTGACAAAATCGAAAAGAGAAACTAAATTAGGGCAAAATTGAAAGAAAAAAATGGAATGCAGTAGCAAATGAAATGAAAACGAAACCGAGATTGAAATGCTAGAAGATGAAATCAGGAGATCGAAAGAGAAAAATTGAAAGACGAAAAATCGAAAGACGAAATAAGGAGATGAAGTATGAAAATGATATTGGAAGCAAGGGAGAGCAATCTTTTTTACCTTAAGCTTCATTATGTAGAAGTTTCCATGAGACAATGAGGAAGAAAGGTGGAGAAGGATATGCAGCGATGGTGGAGGACGGTGGAGAGTGGGGAACAATCTTCTCCTCTGAGACACAACCATGTGAAAAAGGAAAGCATTACTACACCCACGCGAAAAAGGAAAGCAGTACTGCACCTCCTGAGACACTAGTGTTTCTAAAACATTAAAAATTACAAAAGAAAAAGAAAATGAAAAAATTAATTGAAATTTAAATTTTACGGGGGTTCTTTAAAAAACCCCGGTACTTAATTGGGTTTTCTAAGACCTAAAACCTTCGGTATATTGTATTTTACTAGAGGTTATTATAATCTCAACTAATTAACCCCTTCTAAAATTAAATATTTTTGTAGTGATACTAGTAAAGTATAATTAATGCAATTTGTTCAAAGTTATAAATATCAAACCTAAGTTTTATTACTATTATCAAGGGTGAAAAAACTTTAAATTGTCAAATTTAATTCATAATTATCTTTATATTATTTTAAGTTTATTTAAATAAATTTAGACCCAAAATTGGACTTAAGAACATGATGAGAGTCCATAATAGACCCAAATTAGTTTCAAATTTCAAAGGCTATATAACTTTTTTTAATCTGCTAAATCTTCAAATTTTCTTCTCTCTTTTTTTCTCTTCTTTTCTTATTTTAGTTTTTGTCTTTTCATCTTCTCAGGCATGTTTATCTTCTCTTTTACAATTCTTTGAGGATTAATTTATAGGCTAAAAATCAATTCAAGATTAGAAGATTTTTAGTTTGTTTTGTTCTTGAATTTGTCGTTGATCTGTTTACACTTTCGTTTCTACCTATTCCTTACTGTTCTTGCAATTTAGTTTTATTTCTCTTCAATATTCCAACTCTTTAATTTTATGCAATTTAATTCCTTGCTCTATAATTCAGTGTAATTTTATTTTTCAACTAATTTAGTTTCCAACAATTTCATTTTCTAGTAATCTCATTCATTTAATTTCTTCACTATTTTCGATCGTGAAACTCGAAATTAACTTGTAAAGGAACAATATACTAAAGATTAAATACAATCAAATATGCATCATTTAAATAGACTTAAGTTGTGCTTTATGTAGCAAACTCTAGATAGTTTTGTTTGAAATCACCTATGATAATGGATTACCCAAGTTGAAACTAATTACCCTGAGTCAAGGTTGAAACGAATTGATTCTGGCTCAAGTTGAGTCAAATTAGTTTGGGACTAGATCGCGAGTCGTGTAGACATCATTCACTTAAGTTGGGATGGATCCATGTTCAGTCTACTTAGAGTTGCTAATGTTCAATCAAGTTGAGCTTGGTCTAAGACCTCATCAGACCCAATTCAAGTAGTATCGATTTGGGCCTAGGCATGTCGAGTTGGCTCGAGCTGTATTGAATCGAGTTGTTCTACACTTCATCCGAGTCGAGCAACCCAAACACAAATCATGTTGAGTTTGGCTAGTTCATGTCGAGTCAAGTTGAATCTATGTTAGACTATTACATTAAGACTACATTGCTTCAAGATCATCATGTCAAGCTAAATTGAGTTGATACCACATTAGTTTTAATAGGTTAATCTTACATCAAATTTAATGTAATTGACAAAAATAAATTTAATATATATTTAATTCAATTTAAATTAGAAAGGAAAATCCAAATTAACTGATTTAGTTAAAATAGATTTAGATTTTAGATCAATTTATTTTATTCAATCTATATTAGATATCGAAAAATCTAATCTAATTGTAATATATTTTGTTGCTTGACTTGTAAAAAAAAACTTGATTAATGGAGTTTAAAAAATCTTTCAACTTCATATTTGCTGTTTTTCTTTCTTTGCATGTGCTTATGTAAAGTGAAAAGTGGAAAGAGATGGAAAAGAGAAATAGTAAAAGATTAGATGGAGGAAGATGCTAAAGCAAAAGGGAAAAAACATGAGGACAAATAAGGGAATGAGTGTTAGAATTATCTTGGTTAACAAAACTATCCAACAATGCAAATAAATGAATAATGTATAGTAATAAAATTGAACATGTTACGCACTTAATAAATTATATTATTAAAATGTAGTTGACATGAAGTGTTCGTTATGATTAGAATCAATTAGGGTTGTCTTTTATTATAATTTTGGATCTTTTCATTATTAAAACAACAATAATTAGAATTAAATATTAGAGTAATCATACATAATATAAAATTATTAATAATAAAAACTTACTTTGAAGGTGTTACGCATTTATATTTGAAACAAATAATTCGCATGCAAACATAACGAATAAAAAAAATAGTTATTCATGAATTGAGTTATAATCATAGGTACGTTTTATCAAACTTTTAACTCAAATTAATTATAAGAATGATCAGAACTGATTAAAGTAAATATGTTTCAATCCCGATCCAAGTTCGTCCGACAGTCATCATTAAGAACAATCGGAACAAGCCCCCCAATCGAGGGTAATCACCAATGTTCCGATTTCGACCCAAGTTTGTCCGGCACCCATTGTTAATGACAACGACCGCATTCCCGAGGTATTGTCTACTTTGGAGCGTTTGAGCTCCGTCACGGTTTTGTCCTTAAAAGGCGTTTCAGAAGGTGGAGGAAGGTAGGATTATTTAAACTTCGCTTGACTTCGACTCCTAAACAATGTGGAACTTATTAGGTATACAGGAATATATATATATATATATATATATATATATATATATATATATATATATATATATATATATATATATATATATATATATCCATCTTAGATTATTAAAAATATATTTTATCTTTAAATATAAGAATATGATTTCATCATATACACATGATTTACTTATATAGGTCTAGGTTATTTTTTCGAATAAAGTAAAAAGTAAGTTTTGTGAAGGTGTTATGCATTTATATTTGAAACAATTAATTTGCATGGAAACATATGAATATGAAAAACTGTTGATTCATGAATTAAGTTATAATCATACGTTTTATCAAACTTTTAACACAAATGAATTATAAAAGTTATGAGAAGTGATTAAAGTAAAAATGTTACGAAAATTGTGGTATAAATGCAGTGTTCCAAAGCATTTGAAAACCATGATTCGAAAGCATGGGTACATTCAACAACTTTTGTGTCGTAGTAGTTCTTACAATTAGCCTTACTTTAATGGTGAAAAGAGGAGTTTCAAGAGAGATGATTTGGGAAGCAAATGATGCAGCAAGGCCATTGTCATCATACGAACAATATTTACAAAACTGTGCTGCTAAGTTGTACCCAGATTGTGGTGTTAATATTTTCTCAGCTATATTTTTTGGTAACGACACCGTTACTTGTGAATGCTGTGACAAGCTTGTGAATGATGTAGGAAAACAATGCCACGATGATATGACAAAATACATTTTGCAAAGGCCAGATTATAGGACAAAGAAGAATCAGATCCTTTGTAAAAGTGATAGTGTTTGGAATGATTGTGTTTCTCTCGAAAGCCCTGCGCTTGAACCCGTTGCTGCAACCTTTACTGATTCCGTTGCTCATCAATCACACTTATTCATGTGAAAATTTGTAATACGTTCCATCAAATATAATATTATTAATTTATAATTTATTGTCTAATTCTTCTTCTTAATTAAAAAAATAAACCATAGTAACATTATTTAACAATTGTTATTGATCATTTAAACCTTCTCATGAACACTAACGTTTTTTTTTTTAATTTATATGATTAGTTATTAAATGAAAAAGTTATGCCATTATTGAAAGACTTATTTGATGGTGATGAAATAAAGAAGTCCTACCATTATTGGAAAACTTTAGTAACACATAAAATGAAGAAATTGTGTTATTATGGGGAGACTCTAGTGCTAGAAATGAAAGGAAGAAGTTATATTACAATGGAACGATTGTTGTGTAGTATGAAAAGTACACTAAAAATAAAATATATTAAAAAAACAAATATTTAATGTATTTAACTTTTATTTAACAACGAATAGAATAAAAAAAAGTAGTTTCATTGTACATATAATAAGATATTTGGTGAAGAGAAAATAAAAAATATAATAAACAAATATTTAATGTATTTAACTTTTACTTAATAACTGATAGAATGAAAATAAAAAGTAGTTTTACATTACATGTAATAACATCTTTGATGAAGAGAAAATAAAATATATTAGAAAACAAATATTTAATGTATTTAACTTTTACTTAATAACGGATAGAATGAATATTTTTTTTACTGTACATCTAATAACATCTTTTTGTGTGGTGACGAGAAAACAAAATATATTAAAAACAAATATTTAATGCATTTAATTTTACTCGATAACGGATCGAATGAAAAAAAAAAGTAATTTTATTGTACATCTAATGACATTGGTGAAGAGAAAATAAAATATTAAAAACAAATATTTTATGTATTTAACTTTTTTTTATTCTATTCGTTATCTACTTTCTTTCTCTCTCCTAAGAATATTTAATGTATTTAATTTTTACTTCATTGATATTAAAAATCATAAAAAAAAAAAAACTTTAACAAGAAAGCATATAAAGTGTATGATGACTTCAACTTTACACACTACAAAAAAGTCATTCTATTGTAATACAACTTCTTCCTTTTATCTATAACACTAAAGTTTTCTCATAATAACATGACTTCTTCATTTCATACAAGTCTTACCATAATGGCATAAATTTTTTATTTCATAACCATCAAAGAAGTCTTCTCATAACGACACGACTTCTTCATTTTATAACTTCAAAGAAATCTCTTCATAATTGCACGAATTTACTTAAAAGGTAATTAACTTTTAATCAAAGTCGTTTGATCATGTGACGACTTTATCCTATACACGAAAGTCTCCTCATCTTCGCACAATTTCAACTCAAATTAAGTGAAGTATTATTTGACTGACACAACTTCTTTATAATAAAGTTGTCCCGGCTTTTCATGACTTACCTAGGATGGATTTTTTTTTTAATTTGCACTAATTTTGTAATTTCCAAAGGGAATTGCACCATACTAGATTTTCTATGCACTTATAAGCTTTTCTTTACATTCCAACGTTGTTATGTCTATTTATTTCGTTCAAATTCTACTATTCTTCAATTGTTCATCATTCTTCAAATTTGTTTCTACTATGATTTTCGTTACAATTTCCTAATGCATTCCATAATGTGTTAAATGTTTGATAGTACTCTTTATTACATTTGTAATTAATTTTTCCATTGGTTATATATATATATATATATATATATATATATATATATATATATATATATATATATATAACACTACAATAATTTTATTAATTATCGACGAATTTTTACTGATGACAAAGAATTTGCTGGTAAACTCAAATTTACTAATAAATGTTTTGACAAATTTCACAAATTAATTTACTAACGAATACTTTCGCTGGTAACAAATTTGTCCGTAAAATTCGTTAGAAAAAATCGTCGATAAATTACTATTTGTGTTACTGACCAATGCTTTCGTCAGTAACTTATAATTATAATTATCGATGGTAAAATTCGTCAACAAGGTCCATCGATAAATTACAATTCATATCACCAACAAATATTTTTGTCGGTAACTTATTATTACAATTACCGAGGTATTTCTTATCGGTAAATCTGTTAGACATGTGGGCGGCAAATTTTGCATCCACTCTAATGGAGTTTTTTGTATATTAAGGGGTGATCAGTGAGGAGAAGAAGAAAAAAAGAAGAGGAGGAAGAGGAGAAGGTGGAGGCTTTGTAGTGAATTACTAATGGCTCGGTGGTGATGCAACAAAGGCTAGATGGTGAAATGATGGGACATGGGCCTTAACGTGGAGGTGCGCCAATGACATGTTAGAAACACATAGGCAGTGGTTATTAGAGTTAGAGAAGTAGGGGGATGAGGAGGAGGTGGAGGTGGGGAAAGAGGAAAGAGGAAAGAGGAAAGAGGAAAAGGAAGAGAAATAGGAGGAGGGGAAGGAGAGGATGAAGAAACAAAGGAAAAAGAAGAGGAAGAGGAAAATGAAGAGGAAGAAAGAGACCTAATCACATATTTTACCATGATGCTACCGACGACCAGAATCTGTCTTTAATTACCAATAGATATTGTCTGACGAACCCTTACCAACGAATTTATGGTCATTGGTAATTACTGAAACATTTCTCCATCTATTGGTAAAATTGGCAACAAATTTTGGATGTCAATGTAGTTTATTGATGGGTTTTGGGTTGTCAGTAATTTGTTACAAAACATGACTTACCGACAGGTTTTTCTATTATTGATGAATTGTGACTGTCAGTAATATTTTACTTTTTTATAGTGTGTAGTTTACGTTATCTACTCTTGCGTTTACATGAAATGAAGTTATGTTTATATCTGTGTGTGACGATGATAAGCTATTCAATGTAGATGATGTGAGCTCTAATGAAATGATCATTGATGCACAACTACTATCAATTTTGGATCCTACTATTTAGGATGAAGAAACAATCATTGTACAAATAATTATTATTTCTAACTTTGATTCTTTTTATAGGCTTCCCATTATTGGAGAAAAGATAGAAACTCTAAAATAGAATAACTTAACAAGGAAAGAGAATGAAACAACAAACTTAATATTTCACGAATTTGCACTTGTATATTCATCAATATCAAAATAATGGCATATATGGACAGAATGTTATAACATAGAATTATAACTGTCATCTAACAGTTTTTGAACACACCAACTAACACACCTCCTTGATTCAAAAACTTTTACAATGAAAAACAAACAACTCTTAACATATCTCTTAACTTCTTGAATATGTCAGCCTTCAATGCTTTAGTTAAAACATCAGCCAATTGATCCTCAGTCCTACAATGTTTCAGCTTAATCATGCCTTTATTGACTTGGTCTCTTAGAAAGTGAAACTTAGTCTTTATATGCTTGCTCTTGCAATGAGACATCGGGTTTTTAGCAAAATATATAGTCGATTTGTTGTCAACAAGTAACTCTACTGAGTGTGCATCTGAGACCTTCAACTCATTTAAAAATGACAATAACCACAAGGCTTGGAATTTTTCTGAACATGTTGATATGTATTCATCTTCACAGCTTGACAAGGCCACAACAATTTGTTTCTTAGAATTCTATGAAATAGGTGAACTAGCGAAGAAGAAAATTTGACCCATGGTGCTTTTCCTATCTACTACATCACCACTCCAATCTGAGTAAAAGTATGTTGTCAACAACAACTGACCATTTTCTTCATTCTTCTCATTCAAAAATAGAATCCTGAAATCCAAGGTCTCTTTCAAATACATAATAATTCGTTTTGCAACCAACAAAAGAGATTATTTTGGATCCTTCATGAATCTGCTTATTAATCCAACACTATAGGCAATTTTAGGCATGCTTTGGCAAATGATCCTCCAGTTGCCTACCATTTGTCTGAACATAGTTGCATCTATGGGCTTTTCTCCATCTCTTGTAGTAAGATTTAGTTTTGTCTTTGTTGGAGTCTCAGCATAATTGTAGTCAAAAATGTTGAATATGCTTAGAACCTCTAAGACATACTGCTTTTGATGCATAATGATACTTTTCTCTGTGTAGGAAAACTCTAACCCTATGACATATGACAGCGTGCCCAAATCTGTCATTTCGAACTCCATTTTCAGATTTTGTTTAATATTTTCAATATATGTTGTATTGCTACCAATTATGAGCAAGTCATCCATATAAAGGCATATAATGATCAATTGGTTCAATTGTACAATTTTCACATAAACTCCATACTCAACTGGACATTTCACGAAGCCAAGGCCTAGGAGAAAAGTGTATATTCTATTGGTCCAAGCTATAGGGGCTTGCTTCAACCCATACAAAGCTTTTCTCAACTTCATAACTTTGTGTTCATTCCCCTTCTTCATAAAACCAATGGGTTTGACAACATATATTACTTCATCTAACCAACCATTAAGGAAGGTTGATTTGACATCTAATTGCCACACCTTCTAGTGTCTCAAGTTGGCCAAAGCTACAATCAACATTATTGTTTCTAACCTTGCCATTCTTCTGCATGAATCCTTTTGCCACCAACTGTGCCTTGTGTTTTGGCAATGAACCATTTGGTTTAACTTTCACCTTAAAGACATATTTCACATCAATAAGAGTCTTATGTTGTGGTAAATCAATCATTTCCCACGTCTCATTCTTCACAATACTTTTCAGTTCTTCTTCCATATCAGTCTTCCAAGTGGTTCTTGTAATGGCTTTTTCAAACATAATTGGTTCAAGGTCAACCATGAGTGCCAAGTGTTGAACCAATTCTCCTTCTTCAATGACAACATCATCAGTATAAATTTGATAATCAGTGAACAAGTAAGGTGCAGATCTAATCCTGGTTGGTCTGTCTGGAGCCTTTTGTGTTTCAGCACAATTTATTTTCTCAAAAAGAGTATTTTCCTCCCAATTAAACTGCAAATTTGGAACATTTGAATCCTAAGATTCTTGCCAAGAACTGTATTCATCAAACTACACATTTTATACATACCTAAAAGGTTTTGGGATTATACATTTTATAAGAACTTGTAGAGTTGTAACCAAGAAAGATCATGGGCTCACTCCTAACATCCAATTTCTTCCCTCGCTGATCTAGAACGTGTTTAAAGCTCAAATAACCAAAGATTTTCAAATTCTTAACAGAGGGTTTTGTCCATGTCAATACCTCCTTGAGAAATTTTCCTTCAAGCTTCTTGGTTGGATATTTATTGAGCACATAGAAGTAGTCATTGCTGCCTCACCCCAAAACTTGTATGGCAAACCCTTTTGTTTTAGCATGCTTTTGATCATGTTCACAACAATTTGATTTCTTCTTTCCACAACTTCATTGTGTTGAGGGGTGTAAGGAGCAACCACCTCATGAACAACTTCATGCCCTTTGCGGAACCTCTCAAATTCATTAGATGTATACTCTCCCCCACTATCAGTTCTTAACACCTTTAGAGACCACCTTGATTGCTTTTCCATAAGTGCTTTAAACTCTTTAAAAATAATGAACATCTCACTATTTTCTTTAAGCAATTACAACCACATCTTTCTGCTAAAATCATCCACAAATAGAAAAAGTATTTATTTCCTCCCAATGAAGGCACATCAAAAGGACCACAAACATTCAAGTAAACAATGTGTAAAATATCATTAGCATTTGACCTAGTCTAGGAGCTAAATGTCTTTCTAGTTTGCTTACTTATCAAACATTTATCGCACAACTTTTTTGGAATTGCCATATGAGGTAAACTAGAAACCATACCTCGAGTTCCTAGTAGACTCAAGTCATTCAAATTCAGATGGCCCATCCTTAAGTGCCAAACCCAAGATTCATATAATCCTACAATGGAAAAACATTGGGTTTCTATAGTGTTGAGCTTGACTTTGAATGTTCTGTTTAAGGCTAGGGCAATTGTTTTTTTTTATCGAGCTTTTCCTATCCTCCTCTCCAATGATTGGAGTTCATCTACGTATACGATTTCTCTAACCCGTCTTCAATATTCTTCTCAAAATCTTGATTAATCTTGATTCTCCTAAGATCTTCCCGAACCACCTCTAGAACCCGTTCCTTGACCATGACCTCAATAGTTTCCTCTGAAACTAAAATTGTTTTTCTTCGAGGCCTACGCTTGTAAAGCTTGGTGGTCTCCTGATTTCTTACCCTATCTTTCGATTAATCTCCATTCATTAGCCTCCAAATACCCTTGCAATTCCTCAACCTTCAAGTCTTCAATCTTTTTTTATTATTCAATTGCCACTACTATATGACCGAATCTGAAACTCAAGGTTCACAGAATCTTTTCACCAATAGTTCGGTCTGTAATACGTTCCATCAAATATAATATTATTAATTTATAATTTATTGTCTAATTCGTCTTCTTAATTAAAAAAAACCATAATAACATTTTTTACCAATTGCTATTGATCATTTAAACCTTGTGATGAACACTAACCTTGTTGAATTTTCTCACGATTGACATGATAGTCTATCTCAATATGCATGGTACATTCACGAAACACCAAATTATGAGCAGGATAAATAGTATATCGATTATCAAAATATACAATAGTAGGATCCAAAGAAATATGCAGATCACGAAAGAGATAATGCAACCATTGGACTTCACAAGTTTAGTTAGCCAAGGCTCGATACTCGACTTAAGTCGAAGAACGGGAAATGGTAGATTACTTCATAGATTTCCATGAGTTTAATGTTTTTTTTAATTTATATGATTAGTTATTATCATGGTTATTTAAGAATTACTACTAAAAACGACAGTCTATAATAATCTTTAACATTGGTTTTTTAATATCTATAAGGTTAAAATATTTTTTTGTCCCAATTTTCATCAAGTATTATCAAATCTGCCCTAATTTTGTTTTTGTGTTTAAATAGGTCCTAATTTTCGTCAATTTTTTCAATTAGATAATTTTTTGCTAACACTGTTTAAATCATTAATGACACCCACGTGCCACTTTGTGTTTTTTTTTTAATTTTTTTAAATATTTTTTAAATGTCCACGTGTCAATCCAACAATGTGTCATGTGTTAGAGTCAATGTTTGATATTCAATTTAGTCCACATTCGTTATTTTTGTTCAATTTAGCCCCAATTTTTGTTAACATGAACCAATTTTGTCCCTCTTCAAATTGAAGCCAAATTTAATTTTTGTATTAAAATTCATATTTTTTAAGTAAATATTTTTATATAATATATTAAAATTCACAACATTATAATTTTTATATAAAAATTAAATTTGGTCTTATCTTGGACAAGTACAAAATTGGTCAATTTTAATGAGAGTTGGGACTAAATTGAAGAAAAAATAATAAATATAGTGACCAAATTGAATATTAAACATTGACTTTAACACGTGCCACACCGTTGGGTTGACATGTGGACATTTAAAAAAAAATTAAAAAAAATAAAAAATAAAAAAGCCACGAAGTGACACATGATAGCCATATTTCATGGTCGTTAATGATTTAAATTGTGTTAGCAAAAAATGGCCAAATTGAACAAAATTGACGAAAGTTGGGACCTATTTGAGCACAAAAATAAAATTACGACTAATTTGACAAAACTTGACGAAAACTGGGACCAAAAAGGTATTTTAACCTAACTATAATGTTGAAAATGTTTTTGAACAATGGATATAAAAATAATTTGTTATTCTTTATATATATGCATCACATCGTCTCTAACTGGAGTTGGTCATTGCAATGCATCAATTATGTCATCCTTAAGTAGAAGTTGAATATCAACAAAACATTTGATAAACCGTTCTCAACAATATGGTATCAAAGCCCTACGTCAAAGCCATACCTTTTGCATTCTTACCCTAGCACATAAAAATGACTTTAGACAATAGCTTCATCCAAACAGTCATTCCAGGCTTTGATGGTCACTATGACCATTGGAGCATGCTAATGAATAATTTCTTTTGATATCTAAGGAATATTGGGAGCTAATTGAACTTGACAATCACTACAAGAAAAACATAAATTACTGACGACACCAAAACATACAACAGTTCCAAGTATCCTGCATATGCCATTATACCAAACATTTCATTGTTTATGTCTTGTACCAAAGACATATAATAATCATACCAAATAATCCAATATCTGTCAAATAATACATCATGATACCAAGTAGCAACATAAGTAAAACAAAGTTTGTTAAGTACATGCTGGAAGGTTCTTAAATAATCTGTAAAATAATAATCTTCATAATTAGAAGAAGATTCTTCATTTAAATTTTTTTCCTTCAGATTATTTTGTTGTTGAGGGTGTGATCGGGGTTAAGGGATTTCAAAGTTTTGTTGTTGTGGTTGTGGTTGTGACTAGTGAAGATGAGTCTGAGCATTAGGAGGGAGATATTGTAGAACTAGTGATTGAAAGGATCGAAACTCGAACCTCAATTGCTCGTTTTCCTTTAGAATTCGTGAAACTTGTTGCCTAATATTAGTAAGGTCCTCAGTATTAGAAGAGGAGGAAGCTGATAGGCTTTGATTTGAATCTGTATATTTTGCAACAAGTTGGTCGACCCCATACAGTCTTCCTTTCTTTTTTCCTCCAAGCGTTTCAATCCTACACTTAGTCCTGGTATTCTCGTCCTGTGTAGGATCAGTAGAGGAATGCTCTTGTGTTCCATCAGCACCACATGAGGTTGCCTTAGATCTAATTTGGGAAAGCGTAGTCTGGAATTCTTCTTGTAACTAAAAATGACCAATAATTATATATATGTGTGTGTGTGTGTGTGTTTAAGAGTAAATAATATTAAACACTAAAAGAGGCTTACATCAAGATGTGTCATCCACATATTGGTCAGTACCTTTCCAGATATGTGTTTGCTGAAAACTTCATCAAGAAACAATTGTCGTTCCAACTCACGTGCCAGAACAAAATATGTTATAAATTTCATTTGATGTCAAACTTTAAAAATATAGGTGAAATATGAATAACATAAATATGTATACCATACGAAGGGCATGCTCGTGAAAGGTAATTGAGCCACCTGTATGTAATGCCCCACCTGTTTCAGAAGCCCTATTTTTTTTTTGCTGCTGAACATTTGTTATGATAGTCTGAAGAATTCCAATGTTCTAGTAGCGGGGTCCACACATAATTAGGAATCCATTTTGGACTTTCCCCAGCCATTCTAGCTTCTTTATTGAAATTTCTCTTAATTTTATTTTCATGCTCTAGTGCCCACTGAACTCTCATCTATAACAAGACAATTAAAACATTATCATAATATGAAGCAGGAAAAAGTAGTTAACATCTTAATATAATAAGTTAGAGTAGGTTACCTTGAAACATTGCTAGAAATTATCCTTGTTTGGCTTAGGTATTGCTCCCCATGATGGCCAAGGATGAAGAAATTGTTGCTTGATTGTCTTTGTGATAGCGTGTGGACCAATTCTAGATGGAACAAACCTAAAAGTCATGGAAATTTGTCATAAAATGAAAGAGCATATATATATATATATATATATATATATAATATAAAAATTATTTATACTGAATTAGAAATATTACCCTTGACTAACAAGTTCTATCAATAAGCGGTCATGCAGAGGAGGGTTGTGTTCCGCATTTGAATCAGAATCAACAATATTTCGTGGTGTAATTATATATTGTGGAATTGAGGATGGTGTAGAGTTGTCACCAGTAGCAGAAGATGGTGAACCAATCGAGGCTGGGGATGGTACAACATGAGGTGAAAGGGATGGTGCAATGTGTGCAGAAAAGGTATGCACGCTTGTTTGTGGAGCTAAGGAAGATGATGATGATATATGTAATGCCAGGATAGAAGTAGGGTAACTAACCCTCTGGGTGGATATGAAGAAGATGAGGATGGCATATGTAAGACCGGGATAAAAGTAGGGGTATGTAACCCTATGGGTGAAGCTAGAGAAGATAAGGATGGCATATGTAAGACTGGTATAGATGGGAATGGTCTGGGTGGAACCCTAAGCACATAATTATTACGTCTTTTTCTTGGTTTTGCAATACCTTTCTCCTTATCAAATGGTAGGTGTTGAGGTGGACCTCCCAATGACATGGTGTAGCGAGTTTACGATATAAGTGGCAAATAAATTAACATGGTGTATGACAACAAACAAAATAAATAGTTTGCAATTTATAACAAATTAATAATCATACATAGTATATGAAGATAGGAAAAATAAACATTACAATTTGCAATTTATAACATGCATACCAAAAAAACAAAAAAACATATTAAAAACTTGAAGTCCAACAACAACAAAGACAAAATTAGTGATTAACATCACTATTATCGTCATCGTCATCGTCATCGTCCTCTTCCTCCACTTGTTCTGCTTCTTCTTAACTTTCTTCCTTCTCATTCTCCTTCTCCTTCTCCTTGTCCTCATTCTTCTCCTTCTTCTTCTTCTTCTTAAACTCATATGAATGTCCACAATGTTATATTTAGGATCCACTTTATTGGATTGTGACATTTGTTCAACTTGGTAAGGGACATTCTCTTCCACCTCATTTGATTTGATGCAACCTCTAGGCTTTGTTTTAATTGCAACACACCAATCATGTTTGTTTATTCGAGATGCGGAATATTTTACATAATTTACTTGTCTAAAATTTTTTGCCAAAATAAATGGATCAAATGGTTGGTACCTTGAACTCATATTAATGTCCGTAATGTTATATTTAGGATCCACTCTTTGTACCTTTTCTAGTGGGATTAAACTATTCACAAAAGAAGTACAACTTTCTTCAATTTATTAAAAGTATTGTACTCTAGTTCATATATTCCATGAATAATCCTATAAAAATAATCTTCACCTCTTTCGATAAGGCCCTTGACATGAACACTACTATTTATAGTCTTTTTCCCTTTGCTCAATGAGTTAGTATGGAACTTGTACCCATTAACAAAGTATGTGTGTCATTCTTTGATGCATTTAATGAGCTAATTTGACAAATCCCTTAATTATTGGATCCTGACACTTAATGACTCGTTATAAACTTACAAATATAACATGCATGAAGAATTATGTTACGTGAAAACATATTTGTATAATTAATGGTACGATACATACTTGATATTTAAACCATTGAGGAAACTCTGAATGAATACGAGCAGAAAAACTTGTCTTAGGTATTTGCTCGGACATAAGGAATGAGCTGACTAAAATAAATTATTACAATGGTCAATATAAATAAGCTTATATATAATTGACCACAAAGTTGTTCACAAATGAGATTATAACATACTCAAAATAGGATTTGACTTTAGTGCAATTAATTAACACATGAACATGAGCATATTTTAACTCGACATCAATTAACCAATGAATTGATTCTCTCCCTAGATGACGACCCTGTTTTTGAAAAACACAAAATTTTGACACATCACTTTGACATTTTACTTCATTCCTCCAATTGCGTGGTGACAACATGAAGTTGTTAAAGTAATGAGAACAAAAGTATGTTGTCTCACAGTGTAAATAAGCGGCACAAATAGAACCTTTAACTATAGCCTTATTTTTTATTGATCATTTTGAATCACCCATGAATCTATACACATAAATAAATAAATCATTATGAAAAAGATTGGTGACATAATTAATTATAAATATTAATAGGGAATTAACATGAACAACTCTAAGTTGATTTTGGTGCTCCACATGCAACGAATTAGCATCAAGATACACTTGTGCTAAGCTTGAAATTAAGGTTTTGGATGAAGTCAATGGTAGAGCTTTTGCAAATAAGGTCTAAATGTTGTGGCAGCTATAAGAGAACCTGGAAAGCATCCAAATACATTTGTGCTAAGCTTGAAAGAAAAGATCAAAAACTAAATCCAAAATTTAATTCTCATAGGTTTTGGATTTAGGTTGTCAATAATGTTTAAAAATACTTTTTATTATCAATAATATGCAAATCATTTTCTCATTTAATATGTTTTAAGGAGGCATTTTATTATATTAAAAATGCCAAACTAAAAATGTGTTTACACACTGATTGGAGTTGAATACTAAAGATGTAAAGTAAGTTGAGTTTTTCTGTCTTCAAATTAACCGTGAAAAGAAAATAGAGAAGAAGCTTTATATCATAAGAACAACTATGATCAATAATGGGAATGCAAGTTCCAGATTGTGTTTGAAAATACTTGTTTATTTGTTGTAAGAGAAGTGATTGAGAAACATATAGATTTTTTTGCTAGTGTTAAGATGATGTATAACCTACACATCCCTTTTATTCTACAATTTAGATTAAGCCAATACTTCTAAAGAATTCTCCAAAGGGTTGCTTATTTGCTTTCATCTGTTTGCTATTGTAACCTAATTTAGTTAGATCAAATTTTTTTGAGCTGGCTCAAAATAAAGCAAGCATTGTGATGTGCTATTTAATTCCATCTATGCCCATTCTGATTCCACTCAATGGCACCTTGGTGATTCTGTGACCCAATTTTCCTTACATTATAAGAATGTGGCTTCTTTTTTTCATTTGTAGCTTTATAGAATGAACATTCAAAAGGATTACACAATTTTTTATGTTTTTAGGACCAAAAAGATCAATTGAAAATTCTACCAAGTTCTTGTTAATGGTAGAGTGAGCTTAAAAGATATAAGAAAGGTTAATTGGATAATCTTTTACTTATTTTATTTTCCAATCATAAAATACAGCTACTGTATACCAACTTCTTAAAATTGTGGGAATTAACCCCTCATTTAGAAGACCAGCTAGACATGGCAAAAAATCATTTGAATCAAAGGGACATGTGCTTGATTTGAAAATTAAGTTAATAAGAGAAAGCGATTGATAAATCAGGGAGGAACTCATATGGTCTAGAGACAACTATTCACAATTTAGTGTGCTTTTGTTTGCATCTTCTATATAAAATTTCTAAAGGCCTTAACCATTGTTTTCTATTGTTGAAGGTAGAAGCTTCTAGCATTTTCCTATGCCTAACTTAATATTGGTTGAGTTTTATAGATAGTTGTATAAGGTATTTTTAGTGATGTGTTAAGCTTCTATTAGTGATGTATGCAAAAACAAGGGTATACAAAACGTGATAACTATTTATTTACATATGCAGCACATGAAACAAGCAATGAGAATGTTGAAATTGTAAAGGGTGGTTTATTTTTCTTGTCATTTTGTCATGACAAGTGATAGAGCTTTTGGAGAGAGAATCAATTGAATGATGGGAAGAGAACTAGGTAATTGTGTCCATTAAGCTTAAGGGATGGAGAAAGTATAACTTTATGGACACCAACAGTGACAATGATAGCACTGATTGACAGTGGCAGATCTTGATCAAGAATTTTGGAAGGGCCAAAATGTAAGACCTGGGAAAATTAATTAATTAAATAATTAATTAGTTAATAAATGCAGGTAGAAGACGCCTTTATGGCATTAATTGTGATTTAATGTGTGTGGAAAAGTACTAGCTCATGTTGTTGAGAGTACTTGGTTTGTGTGAGAGGACTTGGGTTCGAGTCCTAAGTATGTCAATTATGTGTGATTGTTGTGTTATTAATTTTTAAGAATATGTATGAGCAGGTGGTTGGTATTGTAAACTTATGATTGATTGTGTATATCACCAAATATGGTTTGGCATAGTGGGTATGCTTTGTCATTGTGGGTGGAAGGTCACGGGTTCAAACCTTGGTAGACAGAACTTAACCTTTATTTTTATTAAACTTGGATAGGAGTGAATGTGGAAGTGTAGAGAACCTAGCAGAATGGGGGCAGCCAAGAGGGTTGGAAAATCTATCAAATAATTGATATTAAGAGGAATTAAAACCCACCCTAAGCCCAAACTTGTTTTATTTTTAATACCCACCTTAAAGGCACCTATAAAAGCCAAAATTAGGTAAAGGGGAAGGGTTTTGGCATTGTTGGGAACTGACTCTTGTGAGAAGCACGAATTTGAGACTGGGAATTGACTCTTGTGAGAAGCACGAATTTGAGAGTGCAGCCAAGAGGGTTGGAAAAACTATCAAATAATTGATATTAAGAGGAATTAAAACCCACCCTAAGCCCAAACTCGTTTTATTTTTAATACACACCTTAAAGGCACCTATAAAAGCCAAAATTAGGTAAAGGGGAAGGGTTTTGGCATTGCTGGGAATTGACTCTTGTGAGAAGCACGAATTTGAGAGTGGGAGAAGAGTTGTGAGGGTACAAGGGCTGGACTAAGAGGGAGAGTGCGAATCAAGGAATTCCTCATCTTAATCTTTCATCCAATAATCCAGGTTAGGGGAGTTGAACTCTATTTTTTCGTACTATAGTTATATGTATGTGATTTGAGGGATTTATGCCTGGAAATTCAGATCTTTTTATGATGGAGATTAGGGGGTTTGGGTACTGTGATAATTGTTTTATGAAGTTGCTCATGGAATCGTACAAATGTGAGAGTTTCCTACACTGTGAATATTGTTTGTGGTTTGACTTGAATTTCTGGGAACTAAATTGTGCCTAAGTCATGTATATATATTTGTGTATTGTGTCTAATTGTTGGAAATGCATAATTGGTGATTTTGGTATTGGCTTTGGGTATTTTGGCGTATGGACAATGGCGAAACCCTGTAAGTTTCGCCCAAGCAACCCCTGCTTGCCCAGGCGAGAGTTGCAGGAGTCCACTCAGCGTGCAAAGTCGAGCATTTCGCTCAGACGACCAGGATGAGGTTTGCGCGAAACACAGTCTCGCTTAGGCGAGACTAGCTCGCCTAAGCGAGATCACGATGAAGATTGGTACCATTTTGAGCGCGATATCTCGCCCAGACGGGAGGTTTTGAGCTTTGAGCGATGGACACCCTCGCCTAGGCGAGAGTGGCTCGCCTAAGCGAGTTCTTGAAGTGTGTTCTTGTGTGTTTGGTTGAATACTCGTCTAGGCGAGGTTTTGTTGTGGTTTTGGGCGAATGTGTGGCTCGCCCAGGCGAGCGGATCTTGCCTAAGCGAGATAACTTGATGTGGTTGTGGTTTAAAGCTCGCTCAGGTGAGGTGAGCTAGCTTAAGCGAGGCTGAGGGCTTAGCCTGGGCGAAAGGTCCCTAGCTTAAGCGAGTTTAAGTGAATTGATATGATTTTCATGCCTTTGAGAATGAGTTGGCTATTTTATGCTAAGGATAGGATGTGTTTGCATGTGGTTGGTGTTTGGGCTTGAGGGACTAAGTCCAATAGGGGTCTGGGATGTGCTCGGTGGTTGGACACATGATGGGCATGGAACTGGTTGAGGTCCCGTCGGCTACTAATGGGCGAGGAGTCCTTAGTATGGTGATTGCATGTGTCGGGCGCACGATGGGCAAGGAACTGTGATGTTCCCGTCGGCTACTATTG
>Ga0209589_1003309_pt1 | contig 28203 bp, 20 predicted proteins | sample CowpeawhiteBW_FD_187525 | JGI IMG/M metagenome (GOLD analysis project Ga0209589, IMG submission 187525) | Root nodule microbial communities of legume samples collected from California USA - Cow pea white BW (SPAdes) (version 2) | ecosystem: Host-associated > Plants > Roots > Nodule | place: USA...
TACTTGAAATAGGGTTTCGACACAATCGAATGGCCATCGAAATAATTCCATCACCATGAATCATCACCAAACAACCTAAATAAGTAATTGGAATTCAAGATTCAATTAAAAACGAACTTTTCTGGTTCGTTAATCAAGTGTCATTTTGTGTTTCCATAACTGCCTTTTTACGATGAACTTTTTGTACATGCAGTACTACAACTGATTTTATACTGTATTATTACTTGAAATAGGGTTTTGACACAATCGAATGGCCATCGAAATAATTCCATCACCATGAATCATCACCAAACAACCTAAATAAGTAATTGGAAATCAAGATTCAATTAAAAACGAACTTTTCTGGTTCGTTAATCAAGTGTCCTTTTGTGTTTCCATAACTGTTTTTTTATGATGAACTTTTTGTACATGCAGTACTGCAACTGATTTTACACTGTATTATTACTTGAAATAGGGTTTCGACACAATCGAATGGCCATCCAAATAATTCCATCACCATGAATCATCACCAAACAAGTAATTGGAATTCAAGATTCAATTAAAAACGAACTTTTCTTGTTCGATAATCAAGTGTCCTTTTGTGATTCCATAACTGGCTTTTTACCATGAACTTTTTGTACTGCTAGTACTGCAACTGATTTTACACTGTATTATTACTTGAAATAGGGTTTCGACACAATCGAATGGCCATCGAAATAATTCCATCACCATGAATCATCACCAAACAACCTAAATAAGTAATTGGAATTCAAGATTCAATTAAAAACGAACTTTTCTGGTTCGATAATCAAGTGTCCTTTTGTGATTCCATAACTGCCTTTTTACCATGAACTTTTTGTACTGCCAGTACTGCAACTGATTATACATTGTATTATTACTTGAAATAGGGTTTCGACACAATCGAATGGCCATCCAAATAATTCCATCACCATGAATCATCACCGAACAACCTAAATAAGTAATTGGAATTCAAGATTTAATTAAAAACGAACTTTTCTGGTTTGTTAATAAAATGTCCTTTTGTGTTTCCATAACTGCCTTTTTACGATGAACTTTTTGTACATGCAATACTGCAACTGATTTTACACTGTATTATTACTTGAAATAGGGTTTCGACACAATCGAATGGTCATCCAAATAATTCCATCACCATGAATTATCAGCAAACAACCTAAATAAGTAATTGGAATTCAAGATTCAATTAAAAACGAACTTTTCTGGTTCGATAATCAAGTATCCTTTTGTGATTCCATAACTGCCTTTTTACCATGAACCTTTTGTACTGCCAGTACTGCAACTGATTTTACACTGTATTATTACTTGAAATATGATTTCGACACAATCGAATGACCATCTAAATAATTCCATCACCATGAATCATCACCAACCAACCTAAATAAGTAATTGGAATTCAAGATTCAATTAAAAACGAACTTTTCTGGTCCGATAATCAAGTGTCCTTTTGTGATTCCATAACTGCCTTTTTACCATGAACTTTTTGTACTGCCAATACTGCAACTGATTTTACACTGTATTATTACTTGAAATAGGGTTTCGACACAATCGAATGGCCATCGAAATAATTTCATCACCATGAATCATCACCAAACAACCTAAATAAGTAATTGGAATTCAAGATTCAATTTAAAACGAACTTTTATGGTTCGTTAATCAAGTGTCCTTTTGTGTTTCCATAACTGTCTTTTTACGATGAACTTTTTGTACATGCACTACATAACACCACAAACACTTTAGAAAAGTCATTATTTATTAATTGCACCATAACACAACAGAAACACAACAAATAGAATTGTACACAACTTAATGTTTCATAGGTATCCAACAACACAACTGCATTTCACATTTTGTAGCCACCCGACCCTAACTGCCGAAACAGTTCGCATTTTTGGTTACACAAAACAGTTCACATTTTCAATTAACTATCCACGACAACATTTATGATTTACAGAGCATCAATTTGGGGAACAACTCATCAAAATGTCATTTCAATCATCGAACAAGAAAATACGATAATGGGGTTTCATTTTCGAAAAAACATCACAAAAATAGTGGTTTCATTTGGGGAAGAACAACATAAAAATAGGGGTTTGTAATCGGATAGTAAAACCAGAGCACCCTTTGATTTGCAGAACAAGAACACTTCAAATTAGGGCTTCCAATTCGACGCACGAAGCTATGGCAGCAATCCGCACTCTCGCCTTTAGTTTAAACCACAAAGGAAAGTTCTGTTTTTCTAACTTTTCCTTTTTCCTCTCTTGCGCGTGTATCACAACCTCATCATTCACTCCACCTTCTCTCACGCGTTTCTGCTCCCCGTTTGGTTAAAAATTATTAAAATAATGACTACCACGTAAGCGGGTAACTTCGGGGTCAAAAAAAAGGGGCATTCTATCATTATCCAAATAACTTAGTATGAAAATGAAGAAAAGTTGCATCATGAATAAAATAAGGAAAAAAAAAACATCCTAAGGGTCCCACGAAAAAGTTATGGTTCACACTTTTATCCTATAATCCAACTCCTCCAGGCATGTTTCAACGATAAATAAAACGTTTGCAAGGATGATGGAATAAAATATGGCATGAACGAGGAAAGGAAAATTGGAATACATCTTGTGATTCTTATGCAACAGGAAAACAGGTGGTGTGGTATATAAGGAAACGAAACGAAACCAGGCGACTCGTCTCACGTGACTCCTCTGCAACACCAAGAACTAATCTGATTCTAACTTGCGCGACCACGTAAACAGCCCAAAATTAGCATCCCTGCACCAGCTTTGAACATCCCTCCAACTCACGAACACTTGAGAGAATCACCTCCACGCACCATATTCCTTTTCTTATAAAAGAAACATCCAACTAGGGCTAGGATGTGGGTTGATTCCCATAATGCATATGGCATCAGGAATCCCTCAAAGCCAGACGCATATCAGCAAAGAAGATAGGATACCTAAGCATCCTCATTTCACATAAAAGAAATTTTCACTACCTATTAAACAACAAGGATCATGGCAATGGAACCATGTGTTCCATTCGCGGGATATGCACACCCACACAACATATAACAACCAAAGTATAAAGAAAGCAAAGTAAAAGTTAAAACCCCAACACTAGTTTATGGAAACAAACAGTAACCATGCAACACCAATCACCAATTCAATCACGCAGACAATAATACATATGCACAGTCACAACTCATCCAAACCCAACACAACCACGAGCAATCCACTTTTACGCATCAAAAAATAACGATAAAAGAAAAGAAAGAAGGCTTCAAACAAAAACAAAAAACAAACTTAGCTTCCCTAACCTGTAATTCCTGCTAAAAATTAATCCACGAACACTCTTCTTTGCGCCAACTTTAATCTCTGCCCTTGAAACCTTCTCCTAGCCTTCTAACACCTTCCTAACTCAACTCTTTTAGGTTTCTAAACACTCTGGTAATAGCCACACGAAATTTACCTAGTCCCCTCCTCTTTTCAGCCCTAAAAATAATTTTTTAATAAAATAAAAACGAAAATAAATTGAAATTCTCTACTTAATTTTTGTTCTTAAAGTCTAATTAAGACTGATAACTCCCTTGTCTGTGTCCAAATTCGTAGAACTCACATCCAACTCTTCACCTACTCAAATTCTTCCCTAAGAAGGCAAAAATTAAATATTATGATTTTTCTCTAGACAAGGTTCGAACACATAACCACTCGATTTTCAAGTTAATGCACAACCAACTCAACCAATTCCTGTTTCATGATAATTTTTATAAATCTGGAAATGTATACTCTCTTATCATGACCCACATATCATAAAAATAATAAAATCAATTAACACACATAGGACTTAAACACAAGTCCTCTTACACAACTAAGTACTCTCAACCACTTGAGCTAGTATTTTTCTACATCACGAAGGTTAACATTAATTGCCATAAAGACTTCCACTACCCGCATTTTATTTATTTAATTATTTAAGTTTCTCGGGTCTTACAAATATAACTCGTGCTTTTTTTACAAATGGGACATGCAAAATGACCTTTAACATTATAACCGCTCAAGTTTCCATATGCTGGAAAATCATTTAAGGTACAAAACAACATTGCACGCAAACAAAAAAATTCTTGAGAATATGAATCATACACATCAATTTTCTTTTTAAACCGCGATAAACCACATGGTTGACACGCCTTCAGTGAAGCAAACTCGTCTCTGTATAAAACACAATCATTTGGGCATGCATGTATCTTTTGATATTCCAAACCCATTGGACATAAAACTTTCTTCGCCTTGTAATTACGGATAGGTAACGTGTTATTTTCTGGAAGCATCTCCTTTAACAACTCCAACAGTTATGTGAAACTTGTATCCGTCCATCCATGCCTTGCTTTTAAACTGAATAATTTCAAAGTTGCCGACAGTCGCATAAAGTTAGTGCATCCTGGGTACAATTCTTCCTCTGAATCAGACTTAAGAGAATCATATAAATGAACTTTTCCAAAATTCTCCTCCCCAACATCACGTACCATATCTTCTAAATGATCATTCATCCAGTCGTCTACATAATTTGTTCCTCGTGACGTCATAGGCTTGTCTAATACTTCTCCATGCCAGTCCAAAGTGTATAACTTCTCATTATACCAAAGATGAATAGATGATCACGCATTATTTCCAAGTCATGACGTATTTGATTAAGACAACGAACACAAGGACAAAAATATGTCCCGTTACTTGAGATTGCGTGTTCTTGAACATATTGCAAAAACTTAGAAACCCCCTCTTCATACTCTTCACTGATGCGACGCTCATTCATCCAGCTTTGATCCATACTATGTTCGTAAAAAACTCAATCAATCTCAAACTTTTAAATCTCACAAGGTGAGGCCCTACCCATTTCACATATACAAAGAAGTCAAACATCATAAACTTCACAAAATTTCGACAACATTTCGCATTGGTCTCTGAAGTACACGAAATGAAAGTGATTGGTCATAATCACAATCAAGTATGCATCCAGAGAACAACACAAATTAGCCTCAATCGAAATTTTGTGAAATTTATGCATAAACCTCAATGCACACATTGTAGCAAATTATGAAAAATATTTTTTTCAAACTACCCAATCAGACAATTCAAGATTTAATACAAACGATTAAAAATTTAATCATTTGTACTAAATCTCAAACGGAAACTAAGTTTAGCTCAGTGTATACTATAAGTATAATAAATCTACATATATAAAATAACATTACAACAATAATATTCAAAAATAAAATGCAATTAGAATTATTTAAACATGCATATATCTAATAATAAATATAATTTTATTTCGTAATTTTACAAATATTATTATAAAATTTTAAATAAAAAAGAAATAGGCCAAAAAAGTAACAAAAAAATAGTCTAAGACTAAAACTATAATGACAATTATAAAAAAATACAAGCAATTATATACATACAACGAACAATTATATACATACAATGAAAAAATAACCTCTTCTAATTGAAAGAGAACTTTGAGAGGGAGTCTAGGGTCTCCGCACACTGTTGGCCAAATGGGAACGAAGAGCAAGTGGGACGAATCTCAAAACGCTGCAAATGGGGATGAAAACGCAAAATAATCGGTTCAAAATGCGTAAAATCAACCCATAATCAAATCCCAACAAGTTTGATGGCGAAAACCTTTCGAAACTCTCCTAGAGGAGGTCGGAAATGGCGTCGCCGGCGGGAAATCTCGTGGAAATGGTGAACATCGTAAGGGTTTCTGTGTCTCGCGTAGAGATAAACAAAACTTAACGTCGGTGCTATGTTAATCCGACCTTAAGTGATGTCGGGGGTGGGGTAGCCGACGTTAAGGGATGTTTGGCGCGTGGGGGTCCGACGTTAAGGGACGTCTGACGCGAAGGAGTCCGACGTCCTTTTTTAAATGACGTCGGGGTATTTTTCATCAGACATTAAGTGACGTTTGACCTGGAGCGGGCAGACGTTAAAAAGGTCCCGTTATTTACAAAAATGCCACCGATCATTTTTAACGTTGAACTTTTTTTAGGCAGATGTTATTGAGGTGACGTTATAAGGCTTTTTTGTGTTAGTGCTTCTAAATTCTATTATTAGAAACCATGAGCGTTATACCAGGTACCTTTCTTTTCCTCCCATTAAAAAGAATCAAAATCTCGAGACAAGAGCCAATTTGGTGAATCAGTCTCTTTCTTTTCCCATTGTACCATTATCACACTCTGAACACTATTATCTAACAAATAGCAGAGAATACCATCATCATAGAATAACACTACTAGCTAAAATAGAACGACCAAATGGATATTATTAAAAATGACCAAATCATAGTACAATATACATTCGCTTAAGTCCGCATTTTGATATAGAAAGTTTAATGCGGACTTAATTAGGATGCAAGCTTATGAAATTTTAAGAGTCATATAATTACAATATGGAAAATTAGGGATCATATAATTAATGTAAAGAATATTATGGGTGTCAGGAATTTTATGGGTTATAAAAATATAATAGATATAAGATATGATAGATATAAGAGATATGTTATATAGAGAAACTTGTTATTTTATTTTATTCTTATACTATATATATTATAAGAATGTATATTGTATTTAAAATAAGAACGGAATAGTATTAGGAGGTAGAATTCACAATGATAATAATCTGTAAAATTTATTTAAATATTTATTTTTACAATATATAGGATTTCATGTTCTCACTTCAAATCATTACCAAAAGCAAAAAAAATTAGAATAAATTATAAATTATGTTTTATGGATAATTCGCATATAGCTATTAAATCACTTGTTGAATTCGTATGATGAAATAGAATCAATTTAGTAAAAAGGAAAAAGAAAATAATAGCATCATTAATAATAATAATAATAATATAATAATAATAACGGAGTAATAAAATAAAGTTATTGAAATATGGAGCAAACTCTATTACGAATTGTTCTTCTTAAAAACAACTTCAGAATCACCAAAAGGCACTGTGATTAGGAAAATAAGATTTCAGCCAAAGATTTTATTATTCGATATATAGAGAAAACTCTACTAGGACTTCTTTCTAGACATAAGTTAACCTAATTTCTCCCTTAGTTTTGGTGGGAAGTAATAAGTTAATCAATATGGTATCTACAACATAAAGTCGTCATTACATTAATGAAAAAGAAAAATTGCTTTATCAGGATTTTGTACTAGAGGAAAACAGTATACATGATCAATATATATTCATAGATCAGATCAGTATCAGAAGCATCGAAAGGTGGTTTATTACTTTTTTTTCAACACCAATAAATAGTGAAAAAACCAGTGTAATAGACCCAAATATCAAATCTAATCCACAATCATAAAATGTGTTTGTGTCACCTCTACTAATATAATATTAATTTTATTTATATTTCATCGATGCGAGACTTTAAGTTCACTTAATAGAATCAATGTATTAGACTCTTGTTTATTTTCCATTGAGGGTAAGGCATTTTACTCACTACATAGCTAATTAAAGAGTCGAATTCTTCTACATTTCCAGAATTTCATTCATACAAAAATATAACTTGTTATTTGCTTATGACAAAAAGTTTTATGCAATCTTGTTTACGGTAAACAAGTGGCAACCAATCTTGGCATACTAATCTCAAGTTAATAAAAGTAATGGATAAAATAAAATTATAACAACAAAACAACTTTACAAGAAGTATTAGTGGGAAGTGGGAAGGAGATATTATGAAGAACCAGAGAAGGTGGTTATGGGCAATGATATTCCAATTAAAGAGAAAATACTTTACTAAAGTATTATATGAGTATGCACCAACCATTAAATCTTCCCTTCTGATGGTGATTCCATCGTGTAAGCATCGAACTATACAACAAAAACTAGGATGAGATTGCTCGTGTGTTGTAGCAAAAATTGCACAAGATAGGATGAAATATTATGCTAACAAAAGATAAATAGAAAAAGAGTTTACAATTGAGGAAGAATGTACTTAAAAATGAAACCATACTAACAACATGTCACTAGTGCAATAAGACTTTTGGCCCCGATTTTTTTTTTTGGTCTTTGGCCTCGATTCTAGAACCGAGACATAATAGGGTGACGCCAAAAGAGGATGGCTTTTGGTCTTGGGTGTAACCCGAAGCAAAAATACACATTTCTGCCTTGATTCTCTAGTGAACCAAAGTCATAGAGACCCTTTTCTGCATCGGCTTTATCATGAACTGAAGCCATATAGTTTACAAATTTTAAAATTCAAAGAGCTTTTGGCCTCGGTTGTGGTCTGAACCAAGGCCATAGGCCCCCTTTTTTACCTTGATTTTTGGTAAGAACCGAGGCCAAATATCCTTTTTTTTAAAAAAATGTTTTATGGTTATTTCCCACATTTAAACTTGCATATTTTTTCAGAAACCAGCACAAACTAGAACAAAATATTTTATGAAACATAACATCATCCACAATCCAAATACATTTAAAAGAAATTGGAAAATCATCCACAATCCAAATACATATCCTAATCAATACTATTGAACATTTGAATTATAAATTTGGCAAATGCTATCATACCAAACTTTATGGACTTCGCGGGAATTGGTGCAAGACTATTGAATGTCTGCAAAATAAGACATTAACTTAATATATAGAAAGACAATATTGCAAAGTATTCATTTTAATTCAAATATATATTACCGTTTTCCAATTAGTTGTAATACGAGCACGCACAATGGTTGTCATCCATTGCATTATATAGTAATCGCACTCATATGAGCCAATTTGTATATTACACTACATTATATCAACAACATTACAATTAATTAAGGAAGAAAATCAATCAAACAACTATAAATATATGGATAGAAATACCAAACCTGAAGGGAACACCATGCAAGACATTTTGCCTTAGTCGTTGATCTCCCTAACAACATATTATGTCCAACAATTGAACTATGATAAAGGGAATAAGTTAGGATACTTTTATATAACAAAGAATATTCATAAGATTGACATTGAGGTTCTTACTCATCTATCACTTGTCTAAGATGGTTGGGGAAGGGCAGTGCAAAGAATAAAACCACACAATAAGGTTCTCCCTTAGGGAAACCACAATTAATTGCCAATGATGCCTGAGAAGAAAATAAATTCATTGTTATGCATTACAATGACATATTATATTCAGAAGTTAACAAAAACTATTGAAAATCGCGTGAACTTAGTTGAACCGACGTACAACGGAGTTTCTGCATCAACAAACATCATCTCATACACATAGCTTATGCAAAAGCTTCTACACCAACATCTTGTATCATGTCCTCCATATTGTCTTCTTCCACTCGTTCTTCCCGTTGCTCTTCCATGGTGGAATCGACAACAAGTTCAGTTTGGGAAACATTTGGAAAGTTTATTAATTTGTCAGCCATGTCCATATTGTATAACTTCTAAGGAAACCATCACAAATAAGATGTGCCCTAACTTGAGTTGCATTCAACTTTCTCTCATTCAAATGGTTGACACAAGGGCATCTAAATTTCACCTCATCATAACTTATACCCTCATAACGTTGCACAAATTGTATAAATTCCTCTACTCCTTTCTCACACTCAGCATTGAAGTATGGTAAATTAATCCAATCTTGATCCATACGTATATATACTGAACTAAAATTGTGTGAACAATTTTAGTAATCTTTGAATGAATGCTCACATCGCTTATGTAATCAAGGTATGACCCTATTCCATTCAAGAAAATTCACTTTCTTTATTTTAATGGTACGTATTAATTTTAAAAAATGTATCTTAAATTTCATGAAATTTTACCAGTATTTCACATTGGTCTTCAGGATACACGAAATGAAAGTGATTATCAACCAGAATCAAATATGCACCCGAAGATCACTACAAAACATAATTGACAAATATTCATGAATTTTAAGATGTGTATATTAAAATATATATGTACTAATAAACTATTAGAAAGTGATTAATCTTCTTAAATTGTCCAACCGGACAATTCAAGATTCAATACATATAAATTATGAGTATTGTATCCCCTTGTATTAGTTTTTAAAAAATAAAAATATAACTTCTTCAAAAACAAAACTCGGGAACAATACATAATTTTCGTATTGAATCTTAAACGGGAAACTAAGGCTAACTCACAATATAAGAAAATTAAACCATATATTTAACCAAATAATTAATCACATATAGCAAACAAAAGACAAATAAACATATCTAAACAACATATACTACAAAATCGTAGCCTCACACTAGAAATAGGAACTTGGGAGCATGCTTGAAAAGCGAAAAATGAGTGAAAGCTGAAGAGGATGTAACAACGTGAGAGCTACAAAGTCCACAATGCAACAACACCTAATTATGAAAAATGCAACCACAAAACTCAAAATACTGTGAAAAATAGCACAAAGAAGCAATACAAACAACCCAAAATGCAATAAGAAAACCATAATGTACAAAAAAATCGCATTGACAACGAGACAGTGAAAGTTGACGTTCCAATAGTGGCTATCAGCGATAAAGGGTGGCGTGACTAAGGCGACGACACGCGACGGAGGCAGCTACATCAAGGGCAAGTGACGGTGGACGATGAATAGTGGTGGTTTCGCAAAGCTTTCGCGTAAAGGTTTTGGGACGAAGGTGAACAATGGGAATTCACGAATTTGGGAACCTAAATACGGTATATGCCCTTGTTCAATTAATAACCGAGGCCTAAAGTGGATATGGCCTCGATCCTTTCACACCCGAGGCCAAAAGTTTTTCTGACAGTGGTAATTTTGAAACATTGGGGAACTGTGATGGGTTATAGGCTTCAGTTGCCTTATAATTGAAGCATAAAAGCCCTTATAGGCTTCAGTTCATATATGACCTGAGGCAGAAAAGTTGGAAAATTTTCAAAAATGTCATTTTATCTTTATAGGCTTCAGTTCTTGAATAATTGAGGCCTATAAGGCGATGTAAAAATGCAAAACTACACTAGTGTGTTATTCCTAATTTTGCATTCAACAAATTGACATTTAGGTATGATGGACCATTTCAAATTCAAGAGAGAATTAGGTTGGTTGCTTATAGGTTGGAATTACTAGAAGAAGCCAATTTCATAATGTTTTTCTTATGTCCTTACTAAAGAAATACCATGGCCACAATGATGTCTTCCACCATAAAATAGTGTTGTGAACAGTAAAGACAAGTGAGGTAGTTATTGTTTAAAACATATAAATCAGACCTTGATATGTTGTTAGTGGGTCTTGTATAAATGAAATTGTGAGGAATCTTTTGATTCCTTAAATATGTGCACAATGTTAGAACAAAGTCTATTAATTGTAGTGAAGGCAAGTGAAGATTGATATACAATTCAATCTTTGACAAAAACTAAATTAAAATAATACAAATTTGATGTTTAGGTTTCAGGCAAAACAAGAATGTGAAGGCATGAGATTAAGCATTCACAAATTAGTTGAATTATAAACTAATTACCTTCTTCAAATCATTGTTACACAAGAGATCCCAAGTGGCTGTAATAAGATCTAATGAATCCCATTGAATGAGGACTTGAGCAATTAGGTGAGACTGTCCAATAATGGTTCTAGAATCCAAGATATGCAATGGTTGAACAACATGGCCATGGTCATTAATAGTGAGTGGTAAGGTGATAATTGGAATTATCATGTTTTTATTTTAGTTTATTTTTATGTTTAATTGTTATTTTATTTTTGGATTTTACTTGATATTTCAAGTTTTATTCAATAAAAGTGAAAAAGATAAATGTTTGAGTTATATTTTGCAAATAAATGGAATCTCAAAGATTTGGGAAGATTATCAACAAAATTAGTGGAATATTGAATAATCAAAGATTATCAACAATATCAATTATCCACAAAGTTTGTTGCTCAATTACAAGTCAAAAGAATTGAAAAGTAATTTTAAAATATGGAGTTCCAAAAGATTAAAAAAAGATAAATCCAACAAGAAATTCCAGTACAAAGATGCCGGTCCAATTTAGTTTTCACGTCATTCATCAAATGAAGGACCACTTCCCAATGAATCATGCTTAATTCGTCCAACGAGTTAGTTAGCCTAATGAGTTGCACGTTTTAGGAAATCTATAAGTTGATGGCCTAACAAAGGTCAAAAACACACTTGGAGAGAAAGAAACTTAATATCTATACACTTAGAGGTAGAAGGGCATTATGAAGGTTGGAGGCTTTCCAGTTCATCATTAGTCTAGTTTTCAGTACGTTTAGGAGAAGCTAACTCTCTCATTCACGGGGGTTGGGTGTAATGTATTCTTAATTCTTTGTGGATTTATCATTCAATATAATTCTTTTCCATCATTTCTTATGTTGCATTCTTGTTTTAACTGCATAGTCTATGAATTTTGCACATGTGAGAGTGACCAACTAATCCAAAATAGAGTTTGGGAAACTTCATTATGATCTTCGACTTGCATGTTCTAGATATAGTGCATTTGTGGGAGTATCGGCTGATCCAAAAGATACTTTGAAAACACTGAGTAGGATAAAATAACTAATTGATTTCACATGCTAGACATAGATATGGTCATAGGTCATTCTTAAACATCAACATATAGTTCATTAATGTAAACTTAATAGTAAAAATTGCTAGACATAGAGTTTTTATTATTCAAGTTTAGGCTTGACTACGACAAAATCGAGGCTAGTTACTAAAGATATAAGTGTGAGATGGAAATAGAAGTATATTGTTTGTTGTTTTTATTTTGAACGGAATCATGAAACTCATCCCAATGAAGCTTTTATCTTATACTTTTCTAAATCAAGTTCATTGTTTCTATTGTACAAATTTCTAAATAAGTATTATTTTCATTTATGAATTATTTTCTTATATACACCATGATTTTTTATTCATACCCTTTATTAGTAAACAATCCATTATTTTAACCCACATTAGTCTCCGTGGGAAAGATATCTAGACTTGTCCACTATATTAGTTGTGCGATTTGGTACACTTGCTAATTCCATAACACAAGGGTAAATATGTTTGAGAAGGATTACCTTTAAAAGCTTTTAGCAAGGACAAATGGAAGACCAAATGGATTTTTGCACTATCCGAAAGCTTCAATTTATAAGCATTTTCGTCAATTCTTGCAAGAATCTTAAAGGGACCAAAATAATGCATATTTAACTTTTGTATTTTCCTTAAGGAAACAAAATGTAGTCTATAAGGTTGTAACTTCACCCACCTCGAATTTTGCATCCCTTCTTCCTTTATCGGCCTATTGTTTCATGTATATCTGAGCCTTAAACAAATTCGCCTTTAGTTGTTGAAGGATTGCATCCCGAGCCTATAGCAGTTCTTGAACAGAAACTGGATCCATAGGAGCATTGTCTTATTTAATGACACTTGGAGGATCTCTACCATATAAAGTCTTAAAAGGGGACATGTCGATACTTTGATATCAAGAAGAACTATACCAAAATTGGGCCCATGGAAGCATAAATACCAACCTTTTGAATTGTCAAAAACAAAGAAATGAAGATACATTTCTAAGGTTTTATTCAAGACCTTTGTTTGGTCATCGGATTGGGGACGGTAGGCGAAGCTCATAGCAAGTGTTGTGCCATAAACCTTAAAGAGATGTTTTCAAAATGAACTAACAAAAACTCAGTCTTTGTCTGAAAAAATAGAACGAGGTAACCTATACAATTTCACTATATTATGCATAAAGACTTCCGCAACTATCTTACTAGGATAATCAGTCTTGAGTGGAATGAAATGACTAAACTTGGAAAGTCTATCAACTACTACCATAATCGTAAAATAGCCCACAAACAAAGGCAAAGAAGTGATGAAATATGGTGAAATATCATCCCAAACATGTAATGGAATTGGCAAGGATTGTAATAAGCCTATCGATAATGCTTGTTGCATTGTAGCCTGTTAACAAATTTGGCACTCACGGACAAATTTCTTGATTCTTTTATGCATCCCTAGCCAAACGAATTGAAAAGATATATGTGCTAGAGTCTTTGCCATGCCAACATGACCTCCCACTTTGGAAGAATAGAATTCAAACAACACTTGATTAAAATATACATCTTCTACTTGAGGAAGCATAAGTTGACCCTTCCATGCTAACACCCCATCCTTAATCACATAATCAGATGATGTTTGTTGATAGGCATGAGACTTATCATAAATGACTTTTAACCGAGCATCCTTTTAAGTGAATGTAACCACTTTTTTAAACCATGAACTCATGGGTTTAGACTAAGCCAACATAAAACTCTTTGATGAGGCATCAACCGGGATATTTTCTTTTTCCGATATATATTGAATTATAAAACAAAAAAAAAAGACTTGGGCAACCATTATTGTTGCTCTAGAGTCTGCAAACATTGTTCCATTAATTCCTTCAAACTTTTCTGGTTTGCCTTAATAATGAATTTATGACCCAAAAGATATTGTCTAGATTTTGTCAATGCCTCATTAATAGCATAAAACTCACGTGTATATATGGACTATTTTTGCATTCTCAAGGACAATTTCTTAGAGAAATAAGCTATAGGATGATTATCTTGGCTTAAAATCACTCTCACACATGAACCCGAAGCATCAATTTCCAAATAAAATGTGCTAAAAAAATTAGGGAAAGCCAAAATGGGTGTGGTGGTAAGTACTTCCTTCAATGCTAAGAAGGCTTGGGTAGTTCCATCAATCCACTCAAAAACATCTTTCTTCAACAAATACATTAATGGAGCAGCCATATGCACATAACCCTTAACAAATCATCGGTAATAACTTGTAAGACCCAAAAATCCCCGCAACTATTTTAAATTACTTAGTTTGGGCCAATCTTTGACAACCTGCACTTTTTTACCATCCATTCGCAACCCTTGATTTGAAATAGTTTCACCCAAATAGTCAATTTCAAGTAAGGACTAAATCTACACATTTCTAAAGTTTTGGGACTAAATTTGGTCAAAGTTTTGAAGATGGACTAATTCCAATTTTCACTAAAAGTTGAAAGTTAAAAGACCAAAAACATATTTAACCCTTTTCAAAATTAAAGTAATCCTCTAATTGATATTTTACACATAGAATATAGGAGCATTAATGCACAACTTGGGTGTACTTCTCCTTGTTATAAGCAAAAAGATTAAGTTATGAATATGAACATTAATTGATTCAAATTTAGTTAAGATGAAATTAAATTGCAAGCATAGAAAGCTACTAAACAAAAGTGATATAAATTGATCAGGAGAAAGATTCACTAGGGTTGGATTTCATGAACTAAACTCAATGCAAGAATCTACACAATATATCTCTAACATACTCAAGCATTCACATCAAAAGTTCACAACTCCTAATTCCCTAGAGACAAGTTCTAAACCTCAATGTGAAAAATAGTAATCCCATAGTTGTTTTAACACAAGATTTGCATTAAGAAAAAGTGTTTAGAATGATCGAGATTATAGTCTATGTTTGGAACAAAACCTTTTAGTTATACTTTTCTTGTCTAGGTTCGAAAACATTTTCCAACAATTAGATACCACAAAATAACATACACAATAAATCATGCACATGAAGATTAAAGGTAGAATACAACAGTAATGAAATATAGATACATTACATCCAACCCCAAAGAATTGGGAGTTTAGCTACTCCTACACATTTGGAACTCAAAAATGGATCAAAAGGAAGGAATGGATGAAGGAAAATGAAGTGCTTGAGTTATGGATGTGCCTCAGTCGCCGCTCTAGTTTCTAGTTGCATTCCCACACAAAAAAACTCTACCATTTTGAAAACTCAACTTTTTAAACACTCCCAAAAGTGTATTCACGCTAGATGAGGATAACCTCTCGCCCAACGAAAGGTTTCTTTTGTGTCTGGGCTAACTACTCCCCCTCGTTGAGTGCGTACTCTATGTTAGTTTTGAAATGGTGAGTTTAGCCAAGAAAGGGGGGTTGAAATGGCTTTATAAAACTTTTTTGAAAGCTTAAGCCTTTTTTCAATTGAATCTAATGGACTAGAAAGTTTGGATGTAAATGTAGCAGACCAGTACACTTTCAGTCGATTAAAATATAAAACAACAGACTAAATTATTCTTGATGCTATGAAATAGTCGATTAAAAAGGCAATCAATCGGCTAAAATACTGGAGAATTATGCAGAATGCAGAATTTGCGAATTCAACTCAAACAACAATCTTTTGCATACAAGACTTGTTCCAATCCTTAGATTACACAAGAACGCATTAAATCACACCAAAGATCAAATTGCTTGGTTTTCTTGAGTTTTAAAGAGTTTCAAAGAGAGTGATATGATGGAAAGAAGAATGCACAACTGTTTTTATACTGGTTCACTCAATCACAGAGCTACATCCAGTTTACCAGGACAACCTGAGTCTGGTTTCCACTATATTCAAAAGTTTTACAAATCAAACACCAAGATTACACTTTTGAACAACAAAACACATAAGATTTTTGACTCACACAAAAATCTAGAAACACAACCCATAAGAATCACACTTGCAGACTTGAAATCAAATCAGGCAAACCATCCAGAGGCACAAGAACATTCAAACCTGATGGTGGTTGTCCCTAGCCAACCATACATGAGTTCTTCAAGCTACTCACAAGCCAAAATGCCTCCAAGATCAACCAAGATCTTTAAAACACAAGTTCTAGTTGTGTATTGCAGAGAGAGAACGCTTCCTATAGATGAATGACACGATTTCGTTTAGAAAAACTCAGATTCGCAATTCAGCTCGCGAAAACACAGCTTATATAGTTTGGTTTAAGTGAAAACAGTCGATTGAATTTTCCGTATAGTCAACTGATTTCACCTGACTTAAGTGAAATCAGTCGATTGAAAAATAATTCAACTGACTGAATACATTCATACCAGAAATTATATACAACAAGCCTTTTAATTTGTTAAAAACCATTTTAACATATTAAAACAGACACACTTAGGCACACAAGACATCTAACCTATGTCATATAGCCTACCAACAAGATATAACACTAACACATTACATTTAACATGTTATATATAGATTTAACACACTAAAACTTAATCTTCAAGAGGATCTTCATCAATCTTCATCAAACACTTAATATCTTCATGCAGATGGCTTTATCAATTCTTTGCTTCAAGCTTGCTTGTGCCAACAATCTCCCCCTAAATTGATGAAGCCAACACCCTCAAGTTGAATTGATGAGCTAAGATCCATAGAGAAACCTGATAACATACATACATATCACATATGCATATGCTCCCCCTATCACTAATAATATGATTTAACTTCAGATTTTAGATTAAGTTTGTTGTATTATATGATTCCAGTAGATTTATTTCAGGTTTTCCAAATCTAACACATTTTTACTCATTTTAACTCAGTTTTCTCCCCCTTTGGATTCATCAAATGAAAGTAAATGCATAGATCAATTTGGAAAGATGAAAATTTTCATTAACGCATTAACATTGGGGTGTACCAGGGCACCTGGTACGAATACAAACACACCAAACCAGAAACAGAAATGACAAATGCATCATGAAGCTAAAAACTGATATAGTCAGTTGACTGAAATTAGAAAATAGCCAATTAAAATACTGGAATAGATAGCAGACACACAAAATGTAGCACGAAAATGCAATGCATGACCTATGAGTCATCCCCTTCACTCATTCCTAGGGTTGTCTCTGTTGTAGACATTGGAGAGGAGGTCATGAACATTATGCAGCTGGTCATCCAAGTCTTGGAACATTGTTGTGCAATATACACGATGTGCATTTTAAGCCATGTTGAGGTCTTGAAGCTGGTTGAGAACCATTCTCTCAAATTGGAAGTATGCAGGTTTAGTATTCTCAAGAGGGTTGTACAACTCAATTGCCATAGGCTGTGGTTCATTTTCCTCTTGGTTTCCTCCACTAGTTCCTGCTTCATGATCATTTTCTCCAACTTCAATGTTTGCTCCATGATCTCCTTCAACTAGCCAAGTGTTGCCTACCTTGGTGAATCCCATCTTGTGCATATTCAGTGTTGAAACATGATTGAGAAGGCCAGTAGACTCCTCAAGCTCTCCTTCCACATCCACACCAAAATGTTCAATGAACTTGGAGATGAGCACCACATATGGAAGCTTGAAATTCGTGAGTCTCTTTGCCTTCATCATGTGATCTCGAATTATGTAGGACCAGTCCACCATCACCCCATTTTGAATGCAGTACATCACCACTAGATCACCTTCATTCAAGGTAGCATGGTTGCTCCCCCTAGGCATGATGATTTTGCTCACCACCATGGCTAGCAACCTTTCCTCCACACGAAGCCTTCCCACATAGAAATTCTAGCTTGCTCACCTTGATTTCTCACACATTGGTTGAAGTATTGCACTTTGTTGAATTCATCCACTGCATTAGTTTCTCCTTTGCGGACTTGCACACCTCTTTGCCTTAGGCTAGCCACATCCTTCCATGTTTGCCTAGTGATTTCCATTTCCATACCTTTGACACTTGATTTGAGAACACCATTGTTGAACATGAAGTTGGCATAGAACACCTTCACTAAGTTCGGATACACCTTGCCCAAAAGTTCAAGGAATGTCTTCAATTTTGGGTTTTGAGATGTTGCTCAAGGTTGCCAAAATTCTCTGCCCTTAGCCATGACATACGAATCACCTTAGGAAGGATGATTTGCTTCCTATTGATCTCAATCAAGAAGGTTTGAATTCTGTCTTCATGGCCTTCAAACCATATCTCAAGCCTTCCTTGATTCATGGCATTTGGAGTGGAGTAGGTGGGGTGGAGCTTTCATCATCTGAGGGGACTGTTCGTGATCTTCTAGGCATGGTGAAATGTAGGTTTGGCTTTTACTAGCAAATGAGAATGCCAATGCATGAAGCTTATGCAAGTATTTATAGAATCAACATGTTGATTTTCAAAATCAGTCAATTAAATTGTGCAGATATTCTGGTTTCAATGCATTATAGAAAATCACAACCAATTAAATGGGAGGGAATCTGTATCAGAGATGTAGTGATGTGTTTTCCATGCATTTTATGAACAATCCACTCATAAACAGTGCACACCAAATGCATGCTCATTGGAAATCATGTAATTAAAGCACTTTATGGTCAATGCAATCTGAAAAGTTGAATTTAGCTGATGTAATAGTTGTTACAGCTGTTGCTATAGTCCAAAAATAGTCATCTGATGCATACTTTGACTAGGTCAATCAATTAAAATAAATTCAAGCAATTCCACAGTAACATAAGTGATTTTAACACATAAAAATACAAAGTTAGTCGACTAACACTGTACCAGAAAACTAATTTTTGGTGCAGTGGCAGTTTTAAGTGAAATCTATGTGTTAAATTCACAGTTTTAGCTGACTAAAAATTTCAGATTTAACGAAATTCACACTAGATCCATTTGAATCAAATATATGTGCTATTTTGTGAGATTTAGCACATTGAAACAGTTCCAAAACATAGATTATGCAGATTTTGATATTTTAAATGAAATCTATGTTGAAATTGTAAATTTAGCTAACTAAAATACTGGCAGTTTTCAAATTATGCAGATTTTTATCATTTTAAGTGCAACACACACATGATCTAATAAGATTAACAAGCCAAACAAATATCAACATATATTCTTCATGTCAAGAACACCTAATTCAGTTCTAAGCTTATTGAATCTATCACGTGCAAGTGGTTTAGTGAATAAATCCGCCAATTGATTTTCAGTTTTCACAAACATGATTTCAGTATCACCTTTTTTAATATGATCTCTTGTGAAATGATGTCTAATTTCAATGTGTTTAGTTTTAGAATGCTGGATTGGATTCTTGGTTAGGTTGATTGCACTTGTATTATCACAATAAAGAGGTACCTTCTCTAGCTTTACACCATAATCCATAAGTTGGTGCTTCAACCATATGCTTTGAGCACATGCATGCCCAGCTGCTATGTACTCAGCCTCAGTTGTAGAGAGTGCTACACATGCTTGCTTCTTGCTATTCCATGAGATTAGACTTGATCCAAGTAGATGGCATGTACCATTTGTGCTTTTCCTATCCAATTTGTACCTTACATAGTCATAATCTAAAAAACCACTAAGAACAATGTTAGATTGATTAGGATACCATAATCCAACATTACTTGTCCCTTTTAGATATTTGAGAATCCGTTTTGCACCTTTGAAGTGCGATTCATTTGGATTGGATTGAAACCTTGCACACAAGCAAACACCAAATTGTATATCCGATCTACTAGCAGTTAGATATAGCAAGGAACCAATTAACCCTCTATATTTGGTTGAATCAACTTGGTTTCCAGCTTCATCTGCATCCATAAGGCAATTTGTAGCAATTGGAGTGGTAGCCTCTTTGCAATCCTCCATTTTGAACTTTTTTAGTAGACCAAAACAATATTTTGACTGGCTTAAAAATGTTCCATGCTTGAGTTGCTTCACCTACAGTCCTAGGAAGTAGGTTAGCTCACCCATAATAGACATCTCAAATTCTCCCTACATAGCTGCAACAAACTCTTCACACATAGAGTTATTATTTGATTCAAAGATTATATCATCCACATATACTTGAACAAGTATTACATCAATAACACCTCTAGCATATCTTTTAGATAAAAGAAAGTTGCTTAACCTCTCATACCACTGTCGTGGTGCTTGTTTCAAACCATGTAAAGCCTTTTTCAATTTGAAAACATGATTAGGATAGAGGTGATCTTTAAAGCCAGGTGGTTGTGATACATACACTTCTTCATTTAAGAAATCATTCAAGAATGCACTTTTCACATCTATTTGAGAAAGTTTGAAATTACACATGCATGCAGATGCTAAAATTAATCCCACAGCTTCTAGCCTAGCTACAGATGCATATGTTTCATCAAAAACAATGCCTTCCTCATTATAACCTTTAGCAACTAGCCTAGCCTTATTCCTAACTATATTACCACTTTCATCCATTTTATTCCTAAACACCCAATTAGTACCAATCGCATTCATTGCATCAGTTTTAGGAACAAGAAACCATACATCATTCCTAGTTAATTGATTAAGTTCATCTTGCATAGCAACAACCCAATTACTATCACACAATGCATCATTCACATTCTTAGGTTCAATTTGAGAAACAAATGCAACATGTTGAAAGAATGCAAGCTTGCGTCTAGTGGATACTCCCTGTTCTATGTCACCAATTATGTTGCCCTTTGATAATCCCCTGGGTTCAATCCACTCCTTGGGTAAGTTGTTGTCTACAGCTTTATTAGTCTATTGAATTTCCTTTTCAACTGACTGATTTCCTGCAGCAAATTCCAATTCTGCAGCAGATTTCTTTTCTAGTGTTGTTTCTTCTTCATCTGCAATCTTAGGCACATGATCTTGCAATTTGGGGTTAGTTTCATCAAATACAACATGCATAGACTCTTCCACAGTCATCAATCTCTTATTATAGACTCTATATGCATGACTTTGTGTAGCATAGCCTAGAAAAACACCTTCATCCGCTTTTGCAACAATTTTGCCAAGACTTTCTTTGCCATTGTTTAAGATGAAACACTTACATCCAAATACTTTTAGGTGACTTAAAACAAGCATCCTCCCTTTGAAAAGTTCATAGGGTGTTTTCTTCAAAATTGGCTTAATCAACACTCTATTTAAAACATAGCAAGCAGTGTTGACTGCATCAGCCAAAAAATACTTAGGTAGTGAATTCTCATTTAACATAGTTTTAGCTAGTTCCTCAAGTGACCTATTTTTTTTTTCAACAACACCATTTTGTTGTGGGATTCTTGGTGCAGAAAAATTATGTTTAATGCCATGCTTTTCACAAAAGTGTTCAAACCTTTCATTTTAAAATTTCCCACCATGGTCACTTCGAATAGACACTATCTTGGAACTCTTTTCATTTTTTAGCACCTTGGCAAGTCTTTTAAAAGCATGAAAAGTGTCATTTTTGGCAGCTAAGAACAAAGTTCATGTGTACCTAGAGAAGTCATCAACTATGACTAATGCATAAAGATTGCCACCAAGGCTCGTGGTTCAAGATGGACCAAATAGATCCATGTGAAGCATCTCTAAAGGTCTTTCAATTGAAACAACATTTTTGGGTTTGAAAGAGACCTTGGTCTGTTTTCCTTTATGACATGTTTCACACACTCTATCCTTCTCAAACTTGAGTTTTGGTAGTCCTTCAACCAACTGTTTTCTGTTTAGCCGATTAAAATTCTGCATGTGTATGTGACAAAGTCTCCTATGCCATAACCAAATGTCATCCCCTTTTGTAAGCAAACAATGGATGTTAAATGATGCATGATGCATATCAAGTAGATATATATTGTTGACACTTTTTCCTATCAAAATAATTCTACCATGTGCATCGTATATCAAGAAATTATTTGGTTCAAACATCACTTTAAAGCCTTTGTCACATAATTGACTTATACTTATCAAATTATGTTTGAGCCCTTCTACCAGCAGCACATTCTTGATGTTGAAAGAGGATCCATTGCCTATGACTCCATTTCCAAGGATTCTTCCTTTGTTGTTGTCTCCATAGGTTACAAATCCTTCTTCTTTCAATTCCAACTTTGCAAATTTGGTCTTATCTCTTGTCATGTGCCTTGAACAACCACTATCTAGGTACCATAGATGCTTCTTTTCTTGTTTTATGACCTACAAAACAACATAGTATTACATGGTACCCTTTAATAGTTTGGGTCGAACATAGTTATGCCTTTCTAGATCCTTTTGGGATCCATTTCATAATTCCCTTAGGTACATCATACTTTCTAACATGACAACTCTTAAGAATATGACCTTTCTTCATACAATAGTCGCTGTAACATCCCGTCAGGATATTACGGTTTTATAATAAAATAAAAGAAATAAATTAAGATATGCCACATTTAATAATACCTCATTTTCCTAGAACGCGGGAAAATTTAAAACAAATGTTCCCATAATAATACCACAATTGTTCAAGTCTATAATCACCAAAACAAATGATTATAAAAGTTCCCATAAGGATTTACAACGTATTTCAAAATCAAAGAAAATAAACATAAGTTGTCCCTCAATCTATCCCCTCTTCGCAGCTAAGCTTCACTAGAGCCGCCTGCATCAACAACATCTGCTCTCGTGTACCGCGTACACGATCATCGCCAAACACAAGCAGATAGGGTGAGCTTAACAAATATAACATATAAAAACAGCACATCAAATATAACACATATATATTTAGACATGCTCATACATAATTAGAATACTATGTAACATAACCACAACCATAACTTTCGTGTTCTACCTCTTCTAGTGATTACTTCAAGATGACTTGCTGCCATACCTATCGGTCACAACCGATAGAGCACGTGCAGGAACCATTGCTACGGATCATACACCGTAACGCCAGGTGGAGTTCCCAAATGCGAACATAGTTTGCAATGTCCCAAGACTACCGAACTCGTCAGCCAACTACTGAGGAGGACAATCTATCTGGACCCATTCGTACTGGCCACAACTAGCACACTCACACCGGCAACACTCGCCAACCCGAGCCACAACTCAAGGGTTCCTCGTGTTCATCCGCCATCCCGAGCATCAACTCAAGAGATGTTATTTCGAGCCACAACTCAAGGAATACCACGTGCTTAACCCCTATCCCGAGCCACAACTCAAGGGATGCGTTCCAAGCCACAACTCAAGGAACACCAACAATCCCACCTTTAAAGCAATCACTAAAAGCCATGTAGAGCACTCTAGGAAATCAACGACTCCACGCTGCATCAGTAAAATCGCCTAGCGGGGGACACGTGCCGCCAGGCGCTGCCAGCTCCTAGACCGCTTAGCGGGTGACGCGTACCGCCAGGCACGTAGCGCCTTTGATTCAGTAACACCGCCGTAACCGCCTGGCGGGAAGGCCCCTACCGCCAAGCGCCCCAGTGTGCGTACGTTTCTGTTATCACGCTTCCGCCTGGCGGAACCTAGCTCGTCGCCAGGCGACGTATCAGTATCTGCACATTGTTAGTTTTCCTCAGATTCTACAGACCCTTATCCAATGTTTTCCCTCATGGCGTTCTTACCTTGTTATTGCGTGCCAATATCATCACCTTTATATACTTATTGATTAGCTAGCAATTTACGAGTAGGCATACCTCTCTCTAGTGGGTGCAATTTGATGACCTTGGGCAACTATTTACTTACCATAACCTTAATAACGTTATGCTATCCCACACTCCATTCCCATCTTCCTTTCACAACAGTAAGTATCCTCCCTAATAGGTTCAAGACATCACTTCTATTTGTTCATTCATTCACACTTAACTTGAGAGGTCTTAATAGTAATCTCACTGCCACTGTTAACATCAAAATTCTTATAGTTTGTCTCTTTCATTTTCTTTTTCAACATTACCACAGTGTCACTCCACTCCTATCTACCACCATTGACCTCGATAATATTGATACCCCATTTCTGCATCTATAAATTTGCTACATTATTCCAACTCCTAAAATTTCTACTGCACATATAATAATTAAATTTCCCAACTCCACTCTGCACTAAAATTCAAGAACCCCATTTTCTGGTATAGCGCCCGGTGGCAGGCATGGTGCCGCTAGGCGGCGCATCCAAATTCTGGAAAACCCCTAGCGTTTCTGCATCCAGAAACTCGAGGTTCGTCCTCACCTTCATTTTACCAAGTTCATTCAATTCTCGCACCTCAAACAGTTCTTAGTATAGTATGACACGTAGTTCAAACTCCAATTCACAATGCCATTGATTCTTAACCGTAAATTCCCAAACACGTAAACCCTAACCCATGTTCATGCAATTTCATATAGCTTACCCTTCCAATCATGCATGTTTTCAACAAGACATTACCTCAATTCGTTCACAACAACTAGAACGGTCCTTTTCTCCGATTAAAATCACTCTAGCGACCCAAAATACCAAAAACGAGTCGGATTGACTCATGTTGCTTGGCGGTTATTCATCACCGCCAGGCAGTGCCTCAAGGAAAAGCCCAGAAACGTGTTCAAGCATGCATCGCCTGGCAGCTGGGACTCTGTCGCCAGGCGGTTCCTCCCTAGAACCTAGAAAATAGCAATTTGGTACGTGCCGCCTGGCGGCTATGTATAGCCCGCCAGGCGGTTTCTGGAAATTTTTCTAGAATCACGAGATTCCGCATTCAACAGAGGAAAAACATACATATCCAAGTCATAGATTGTACAATTAATCAAAATTTACAACTCTAACGTGGTAAAACTCCCCTAACCTGGTTTCCTTTGCTTAAGCCTTTGACACTTGAAAATTCTCCCTTGATCACCAAACCCTCCTTGGTTCTTCTCTTTTTCAGCCCCAACACCTCACTCAACCTCACCAATCTCAATTATTTTCGTGCTTTAAGTATGAGTATAGTTCCAGCCTTGCAAAACCCTCTCACTTAACCAAATTTTTCTTTTTAAAGGTGCCTAAAAACTATGTTATTTACCTAAAACGAAAATGAGACTTATGAGACTTAATTGAGTTGTTTAATGACATTCATTGTCTCCTTATGGTTGTTTTTCAACCACCACCAAGCTGCCCTTCAACTTGGGTTTCTCTCGACTTTTCATATTCACGCCAAAGTAAAAAATATACCAAAAACTTAAGGTTTAATTCAGGTTCTCCTAGATTTGAACCCACAACCATGCACATGTCAAATCAATGCTAAACCATCAAGCCAATTCATATTTTATGCTAACAAATACAATTCAACCATCATATTATTTCTTAGCATAATTAACATATATTTAAAATAATAACAACCAATAACACAAAATTAGCATACATAAGACTTGAACCCAAGTCCTCTCACACAATCAAGTACTCACAACCACTTGAGCTAGTACTTTTCCACGTCATACCAATCATAATTTAATGTCATAAATGATCTTTCCACCCACATTTATTAATTAATTATTTATTTAATTAATTACATTCCACGGGTCTTACAGTCGCAGGAAATAAATGGCATAGAATTTGGCTCACTTTTGGAAAAGAAACTAGAGAACTTCTTGGATTTCTTTTCATGGATAGGTGTATAACCAAGTCTAGCCTTTCCAAAAACACAATTTTGAGAGCCAAGAACAGCTTCCAGATTTGCTTTTCCTCTTGTGAACTTTGCACAAGTTTTCAAAAGATATTTCACTTGATTTTTCAAAGTAGTGCAGTTTTCACAAGGTTTTCTAGCCAACTATTTTTCAGAACAATCGACTGAATTATTGTAAATCATTTCCAAATGTTCAAAATCAGTTTTTAAGTCAACTGTTTCTGATTCTAGTTGGCTAACTCTGTTTTCTAGCCAGCTATTTAATCCTTTTAGCCGATTGTTCACGAAAACAATTTTGTTTGCCTCACTATGCAACTCTTCAAAGTCATGCAACAATTGGTAATAGTCATTTTTATCCTTGGATGACAAGGAACTTACTTGGCTTGATGAGGATGATTCATATCCGGCCATGAGGCAAAGATTTGCTTCCTCACTTCCTTCTTGAAATGAAGTACTTGTTGAATCATCATTGTCCTCCCAAGCTATGTAGGCACACCTTTCCTTGCCCTTTTTCTCCTTTTTCCTGTCATCAACCTTCTCCTTCTCTTTGTTAACATTAGGACATTCAATCTTGATATGTCCTTGCTTTCCACAATTATAACATGAGAATTTGGAAGAATTACTTGAATCATTTTGTTTAGAATTGTACCTCCTTTGATTACCTTTGTTGCCTTTCCTCTTGAGATACTTTCCAAACTTCTTGACTAGTAGATTCAAGTTCTCATTGTCAGTAGATTCAACAACCTCTTCCTCGGTTTCATCACTCTTCTTAGAGCTAGCCTTCAAGGCTATGGATTTTACCTTTTTCTCACTTGTTTCAAGCTCACTTAGCCTTTGCATTTCAATCTCATGCTCTCTAAGCTTACCAAACGTTGCAGCTATTGTGATGATGGATAAATCCTTGGATTCAGATATAGCAGTCACCTTTGGTTGCCAATTTCTATCAAGACACTTAAGCACTTTGATGTTTAGCTCCTTTTTGTCAAATTCTTTGCCTAGACCCATGAGATGGTTGACTATGTGAGTGAACCTCTTTTGCACTTCAGCTATGGACTCTCCTTTTTGCATCTTGAAAAGCTCATACTCTTGAATCAAGGCATGCTTCCTTGCTCTCTTCACTTCACTTGTTCCTTCATGTGTAACCTCTAGGACATCCCACATTTCCTTTGCATTCTTACATTGGGAGACCCTAAAAAATTCATCCATACTCAAAGATGAAGTGATGATATTCTTGGCATTGCAATCATATTGAGCTTTTCTCCTTTCTTCATCATTCCATTCACTTCAAGGCTTGTCCACCTGCTTATTTTCAACAACACATTTAGGAGTAAATGGTCCATTAACTATTGCATCCTAATTTCCTTTGTCTATAGATTCAATGAAAATTTGCATCCTTATTTTCCAAAACTGATAGTTTAGGCCACAAAACATAGGTGGTCTATGAATAGATGCACCTTTAGAAAAAGGGAGTTTACTTTCAACCATTTCAAAAATATTTTTTATCAACTTGAATACCTTTCAAGAACCTTGCTCTAGATACCAATTGTTAGTTTTGAAATGGTGAGTTTAGCCAAGAAGGGGGGGGCAGTACACTTTCAGTCAATTAAAATATAAAACATCAGACTAAATTGTTCTTGATGCTATGAAACAGTTGATTAAAAAGGCAAATCAGTCGGCTAAAATACTGGAGAATTATGCAAAATGCAAAATTTGCGAATTCAACTCAAACAACAATCTTTTGCATACAAGACTTGTTCCAATAAGTATTTATAACAAGTATAAAGCCTTAAATTACACAAGAACGCATTAAATCACACCAAATATCAAATTGCTTGGTTTTCTTGAGTTTTTAAAGAGTTTCAAAGAGAGTGAGATGAGGGAAAGAAGAATGTACAACTATTTTTATACTAGTTCACTCAATCACAGAGCTACATCCAGTTTACCAAGACAACCTGAGTCTGGTTTCCACTATATTCAAAAGTTTTACAAATCAAACACCAAGATTACACTTTTGAACAACAAAACACATAAGATTTTTGACTCACACAAAAATCTAGAAACACAACCCATAAG
>Ga0209589_1003311_pt1 | contig 28191 bp, 15 predicted proteins | sample CowpeawhiteBW_FD_187525 | JGI IMG/M metagenome (GOLD analysis project Ga0209589, IMG submission 187525) | Root nodule microbial communities of legume samples collected from California USA - Cow pea white BW (SPAdes) (version 2) | ecosystem: Host-associated > Plants > Roots > Nodule | place: USA...
AATTAGATTGGAATCCATATCCATTAAATGGATTTTAAATGGATTAGATTTTTAATAAAATGGATTATAAATAGAGTGGATTGGAGCAAGAGTGGATTGGATCAAGAAAATTAAATTTTTTGCCCACACCTGTACGTAACATACGATTTTATTAAAAATATAACTTACGTTTACTAATACCACTTTATTTATTTTTTTTCAATATAAACCCTTTGTAATCATTTTTTTCCTGAAATTTAAAAAAAAATTGTAATCATGATCGAAAAAAGAAATCAAATTTTTATTTAGAATTCATCCAATTTTTAGTAAATTTCATCCATTTTTATAGGTATGAATTATTGGGGCATAACCCATGTGGAATCAGAAAAATAATTGATGGAACAGTGAGTGAGTAAATGGTGGTACATGTTTTGCAGAAGGTGACATTGAGTTCACTGGTTTATTCACACACCACACTCAATCAAATGAGTCAGACACAGAAGTTTAGGTGCTCATAAAAAATAATACTTGGAAGACACTTTATTTTGTAAGATTCAATTTTATAAATTATTTAACTTTTTTATTTTTATTTAATTTTGAATTCTTAACCATGATAATATTCATAAAATTATATTTATTTATTTTTCTTAGGTACCTCTGTAATTGGAACTGTTACTGCAGATGTAATTATTTGTGCAGGCTTTGGTTTTATCTGAAGTTGTTGTGGCACATGAAAGAGGTGGAAAAAATAAAGAGGTACTCTGCAACCTGCGAACCAAACCCAATGTGTTTGGTTTCAATTGAGACGTGACTTTGTAAAAGATTCTTTCACTTTTCACTCTTAGTAGTTTTACATCAAAAACATATTTTTCAAATAATCGTGGTTAATTTTGTCACCTGAATTATGATAATATTAAATAAGTGTAAAAATTTACTCCATTATGTCAGAGAACAATTACCGCAACGTTCCATTAAGATACAACTTCTAATGAAATAAATAATTTAATTAATGATAATAAATTATAACGCGTATATGTTTAGAATAAATATAATTATCTTTTTCTTATAATAAGTTTTGATTATTTATTATATTAAAAAACTTTAAAAAAAAATAGAACTGCAGTGATATGTTTTGTATGTGAACCTGTATTTTTAGAGAGTAAGTTAGGATTTTTTAACATTGTTTGGTCTAGTCATATTCTTTTTTTTTGTAGCAAAAAAGGAAAAAAAGTAAGGAGAATTAATAATTTTGAGTTAAGCAAATTGTTTTGGATTTTTGGAATTGAAAGACCAAAGATGATTTGAGATTAAGAATTTAAAAAGGAAAATTTAGCATAACTTGGATAATTAATTGTAGTTTAGTTTAGTTGTTGACATCTAAAAGTCTTTTATGAGTAAATGATGTGTTTGAACTAGTTATAATTGGATATTGTATGAGTGTTATAATAAATACTTGAGATTAACCGCTATAAGAGTTTTGAAGTATTAACGCGACATTAAATTTATGTTTTAAATTTGTTAAGGACGGTTTTGGTAGAGAAAAGTTTGGTAAATTTTGAGTAAAATGTCAAAGATATTATATATTTTATGATTTTAATTTGATTGATAAAGATATCTATATTTTATTTTCTTGTATTATTATTAAATATTTATATATTATGCAGGATTATATATGAAAGATTCTTATTTGACTCTCTCTTTAGTTCTATGTCTCTTATTCTTAGGAGATCTTTCTCTACTAGCAGATTTTTTCGAAAAATTTCATTTATTCTGATGTGAATTACAAGCAGATCGTATATTTCTTGATTTCAATAGAACTCCTTACAAGCAAAATTTAAGATTGAAGATAAGGAAAGAGATTAATTAATATAAAGCTTAATATTTTATACTTCTAATAATTAACTTTATAATAGAACAAAGTTCAAAGAAGGGAGAGAAAAGGATTTTTTTGGATTTGAGGTTGAATAGAAAGAAGAAGAATTGAAGACCACCTAAGAAAGTTGTTTCTGTTGGCAACCATTGTTGTTCACTTAGTTTATACATTATATAAAGTTGTTTCCCATCCAAATAAAAGTTCAATAATAACTAAAAGTCAAATTATTTATGTTTTATACTCCTTTCGTAACATCTTGTTCTCACTTCTCTATCATACGTGTATAAAGCTAAGAATAACCAAAAAAAAAAAAAATCCATACAAAATTTTATTAGATAATTTATTATATTAAAAGTTTAACAGAATTAGTTTAAATGTTTAATTCTTTTATCACATAAAAATATACCCATACATAATTTCTAACGAGAAAAATTCACATATTAAAGTTTTGAATTAAATATATTTTTATCTAGTTCTTCTTCAAAACAAAACTGTTGATCAATTTTAAATATAATTCTCGTATTTCTTCTCAAACTTCCATGTGTAATTTTCTATTATACCCTCGTAGATCACTTTGGTTGGATTTGTCTTTATTCCCTCAATTGGCTTATTTATTGATCATCAATCTATTCTTATTTGGTATTTTCTATAACCTAAATTACTTATATTTTCAATTGAAACACATGTAGATTATAAGTCACAACATAGGAGTTAAACTAGCTCATAATCTATTAGAAAAATAAATATCAAGATTTTACACGATTCAATATTAGAAGTCAATTTCTTTAACCTAAACACATTTACTTTTAGTGTAAATTTCACAATTCATTTATCTAACTATAAACTCTAAAGATTCTTTTGGGTTGAGTGATAAAGTGACACACTTCCTTAACATGTGTTACTTAAATGATGATCATGTCCCCACGTGGAGTAAATTAATTGGGTTTGTTAATTTTTTTTTGTTTTTATTTTGTCATAATATAACTCTTATTAAATTATTATGTATTGATTTGAAAGAACATAGATAGTGTTTTTTTCTTAATTAAACAATGGTTACTTAGACACAAGTAAACAAATAAGAAAGTTATCCCTCCATTTTTTTTTGTTGCTGTCTCTTAGTGTTTGTGTTTTGAACCATGACGCTCTTATCCTCTCACCTCCTTCTATTCTCCGCCGTGCACCGACGAACGCCGCCGCCGTGCACCACCCTCTTCCGTTGGAACAAGCCAACAATAATAGACGGCACCGTCCGTTTTCTGCGTTCTCCTGTCATGCCAGGTGTCGTTTTGGATCAAAGGGTGTCGCGGTTTGTTGTCCCCGCCGCAGCAGAAGATCTGCTCTACAATGCCGGGGCCACCGTTGGTGTTCTCGGCGGCGCGTACGCCCTCGTACGTGCCTTTGATGAACTCACGCGGAGGAACATCCTCCATCAGGTACAACTTCAATCTTTGTTCAGTCACTGCTTGCATGCAGATACACAATTTCCAAAACAGAGTTCTTTTTTTTTTTTTCAGTTTGACTAATTATTGATAAATATTCGTAGAAAAAAAATAAAATGAATTAAATTTGTTTTACATCCATTGGAAGAAATTTTAAGTTGCAATGAATTGTTATGATGCTGATTCCAATGCAAATTTAAGGTGCAAGTAATAAATAGTCCATCCTTTAGGAAACCTACGCTGAAGGATTGAAAAGGGTACCACAAAAAATAGGTTTATTTGTTTCCTTCAATTTGGGTTCTGGGTTTTATTTTCTGATTTGTGTGTTGGTGGAAGTTTGGGTGCTTGCTTGACTATGATGTGACCCTTTGGTTCTGTGGAAATTGGTTGGACAGGGTCTGAGCAGAAAGCTGGTGCATATATTGTCTGGGTTGCTTTTTCTGGTTTCTTGGCCTATTTTCAGGTATCTCATTTCTGTGTTAGAGATCATGGTTTTTTATCTTTCATACGAGGAAGATGTGAGCTGTGTGTAATGCTGCTTTGTTTGAATGTTTTGATTTTAATGCTAGGATAGCAACTCCCCTAAGGCTCGCTACTTTGCCGCTTTTGTACCTCTCGTCAATTGCTTGAGGCTTTTGGTGAATGGCCTGTCATTGGCTTCTGATGAGGGACTCATCAAATCATTGACCAGAGAAGGAGATCCACAGTAAATTTCCTTTTTTATTGTATCTGGTTTTTTGTTTTATATGCTCATGGCGTTGTTGAGAAACTGCAAATTTGGTCCAGGCAAGGCATTAAATGTTCATTTTTGCCTGCAGAGAATTGCTAAGGGGTCCTCTTTATTATGTTTTGATATTGATCTTTTGTGCTCTTGTGTTCTGGCGTGAGTCTCCAGTTGGTGTGGTCTCGTTGGGAATGATGTGTGGAGGGGACGGTAATAATATAGTAAATAGACTTTCTTCTACATTCTTATCTAAGTGATGGTTTTCTGCTTTTGTTTTTTCAGCATTGAACTTGATGATTTTGCAGGTGTAGCTGATATCATCGGTAGAAAATATGGGTCCATGAAGATTCCTTACAATCAAAACAAGAGTTGGGCCGGTAGCATATCTATGCTTGTTTTTGGATTCTTGGTTTCAATTGGGTGTGTAACAATCTTATCCAACTTTTCCTTTCACTCATTAGGAAATCGACTTAAAGATCAACTTCATTCAGTTTTCTTTCTACTTTATGGCTGGATATATGAACTAAAAATACATATAAAATGGGAAATGACATTGCTCACAGTAGATATTTGACACTGATGCTTTTGATCTTATTATTGCATGTAGGATACTGTGCTACTATTCAGTTTTAGGACACGTGCAGTTGGATTGGGCAAGTACTGTGCCCAGAGTTGCTTTTATTTCTTTCGTGGCAACAATTGTGGAGTCCCTTCCCATTACTGAGATAGTAGATGACAACATCTCTGTTCCACTAGTTACAATGGCAGTGGCATTTTTAACTTTTCACTAACTCTTGAAGCCTACTGGCTTAGATCCCCAGAAAAGTCATACGTATCTTCTCTATTCAAAATTTTCTTACAGTGCGGCAATACGAAATTATCTCTAGTTTGTTCATCGTAGAGGAATTGTTAAAAAAAGTTACTCAAAATCATTGTCGAGAATAGCTATAACTATTCTGTTGTGTTGATGTCTTAATTAACACTCTGCATATCTATTTTTATTTGAATTTAAGAATCTTGTACATTAAAAAAGCGGTTAATCACAATTGATACCAAGTCTCTTTGAAAATTACACCCAAATCTATGGATGGTAATGAGCGGTTAATCAATTGGTTAAGCATCGATAGCAGGTTTTTGATGTCAGAGTAATGACTATGCAGTGGCAATTTTGCACGTCTCGTCCCAATCGCAGTCAATTTGCCTCAATGGATGAGTCACGGAACACACTCCAAAGCGTAGCTTAGATCCTTAATATAGTTTAGGTGAACCTTTGAATGGTTTATTTTGTTTTCGCTTCAGCAATGAAGCTAATACACCAACACTGGTTGGATGTTTTAATCTGTGCGTTAAAGAAAACGTCACATCTTTGCCTAACTACCATTCTGCACCTAGCAATTAGTCAAAATTATGCATATCTGGCCAAAGGAAAAGGGTCCTTATTAATTGTTTTTGGTAGCACATGTAATTCAGCACAAACAACTTTTAGTTATGTTTGGTAGAATTGAATGGTCAGGTCCACCCACAGGTTATCGGAATGGACAATTATTATTATTGGTAAATGGAATGATTGATGAATACAGCCTTAGTTCATCTGCAATCTGAACCACATGTCAGGAAATAATTGATGGGTTACAAGTGCAACAGTGTCTCTTCATGGCATGTGATCTCACTATCTAGATTCTGGACTTTCGGCACAACAAACAAACAGTGATTGAATTTATGCAGATGTATTTTTACAGCAGAGCTTACCAAATGCACTCTAATTTGCTTGTTAAGAAGCACCCACTTATAATATTCAGTACCTAAAACTACATAGAATTGCCAGATTACACCTATATTATTTACAGATTGCCAAGGGCCACATAATCCACGTGCTGAAGAAACAATAAATTGAGCAATTCAATGATTCACACAGTATGACAACCAAAATGATATCATCTTTCAACTGATAATATTAATATAAAATTAAAAAAAAAAAAAGCGAATCTTTTCTTACAAAGTATTGGCTCCAACCTTTGACATAGCTACAATTAGAACTTCCACATTTTATCATCCCTTTGAAGCATGAAAGAGGATGGAAGAACTCATCACAAAATTAAGCTGTGTTGAGGAATTATAGCTAGAACCAGCTTCCAAAATCTTCAAATTTGTTTTCTCTTAATGAATAATTGATTGTTGGGCAGTCTACTGTTTTATCCCTTCTTGCTGAACAATAAGGATATCTAAAAGAATGTGTCTCAAAACCAGAATAAATTCACCGGTTTTGAAGTCCTTCAATTGCCTTTTTCCACTGCCATGCTCTTTGCTTAGCATCTTCAAACGACATTACCTTTTTAGGCTGCATCAACATTATTTATAAAGAAAAGTGTGAAGCTTGGAACACAAAATGTACTTGAAAGAATACTTGAAATAACTGGTCAAGAAAAGCTTACTGTGCAAATCTTGAAATTTGATGCAGTAGTCACTTGGATGCTTAAATCATTTGGATTATCAGACCATATTATATTTCCCTTCACAATTAGCTTTGATGGGTCGACATAGATCAACTTTGGTTTGTTGGTGAGGATGAGCTGCACCTTCTTGCTTGTTAGTTTTTGTAATTTCTTCACCATAGAGATCATAAGAACAGATTCCCCAGGATCCAGAAACTGTTGCCTGTAATATGAGCATAAAATGACAGTTTGAAAAGCAAAGCAAACATCAACTTCAGGCACTGTACGCAAGAGCTTTTCTTTATTTTATTTTTCTAAACGTTAAATTTCTGCTTGAGTGGGAATAGATTTGTATCTCTCTTGAGAATGCAATTTTTTTAATTAAACACTACCAGGGAAAGGACATTGGAGAATGTATAACCAAACATCTATGTAAATAATATTAATAGATGAAATAGACCTCAACATAGCTGTTATTTTTTGTCCCCAGTTATGTATTCGAAAAAGATAAATAAATGAACAGTGTTTTTTTGCGTGAAAACATGTAAAGTATGAAAATATAATAAAAGATAGCATTCACCATGTGGTAAAAATATTAAAACTTCAAAATGTTCTTTTGGCCATATTTGAACGTTTTCTTTAATTTGAAAATTATACTAACATTTGAACCTTTTTAAGGTGGCATGATTTATAAAAGGGTTAATGATCTTCATAAAACCATTACTATTAAAGTGAACACATCATATCAACTACCCTTTACTAGAATATGATTAGAAGAAAAAACGCTCCAACCAGAAAAGGTTTCTACATACCATTTTGAATCAAAGGAATCAATTGAAGCTAGCCTAGTTATGTGACTAGACCCATCAGAAGATGTACCACCATCAGGTAGTCTAAGGGAACCCGAGGAACCATCCCCAATGTGAGAAGGACTCCATGATGAATCATGAACATCATCAGCTGCAGGTGACTGAGTCTGCAAGTTAAAGTTATGTTGGTGTTAGAAACTTTACGTTCATCAACAGATTAAAGAGGACAAGAAATGAAGGTTCTTTTTCTTATCCTCGAAAAATAACATTTCAGAGAGCAAAGCAATGGTAATCACACCCCAGGTTCCGGAGCAAGTTTTGGAGGAATTTGTGCTCTCAAGTTATTCCAGTTAACCCCCTTGAAAAATGGGTGTGCTTTCAAAATAGCATAACCATCAGGTCCAGCACCTGGTCTCCTGCTGGGTTCCAAATCCTGCATCATAATAACATTGATTTTTAAATTAAAACTCCATAATTAAAAACCAATGGCATGCAACTTAAAGCATGCTAAAATAGTTGTCATATTATCATATAATATACCATTAAATGTTAATTTTTAGTATTATAATTAACGTAATGTTTTTTCATGTTTTCCGTGCTTATAAAATAGCATGTTCCTTTTCAATATTCATTCATAAATGTGCATCACCACACCCATTATGTGTTATCTAATAGTCTACAACTACACCTTCTTACTTCCTGTTATTATTATATTATTTATTGAAAAGGGCACACCATGCACCAATTTGACCCATCACCCCACCGCCTCAGAGGCAGCATAGCCTTTCTTAAAGGCTATATTTGCAAGGTATCAGAAGTACCTTGGAATAAATGAATGTGAATAAAACTATGAAAAAGTTCTAAGCCTGACAACCAATAAAAATCAATGGGTCCTGGTTAGAGGAATGAAATTGGCCATTGCTACTACCAAATTAACAAAAACTACACGCAAAATTCGCCCCCATCTCAAAACACTGTCCTTCAAGAAGGCCAGAAATGAAACATCTTAATATGCATATAGAGTAGCTATCTAATTTACAAAAATAGAAAGGAGATGATTTTTTAAGCAATTAGAAACGTATAAAAATTATAGTGATGCTAAGATTTCTATTTGTACAGTTATAATACTAACCAACAGACGGTCAATGAGCTCTCTTGCTTCATCAGAAAAGTAATCTGGAAATCTAAGTTCCCTTGCTACAATTCTTTGAAAAATAAGCCATTCACTTGCGTCTTTAAAAGGGGAAGTTCCCGAAAGCATTTGGTATAATGTGCAGCCAAGTGCCCACAGGTCATTGCTGTTGTGATATATTGAGGGAAGAAAAACAAAAAACAAAAGTTATTATATGGGAACCTGGTATGAAACATAAAGCAATAAAGAAACTCAGTGCATGAACAAACTTAACATGTTAGTTGTAAAAAATTAACAACTGAAGTGAAAAATGTACACGCATGAAAAACTGGCACAACCAATAATATTTTCTTGGATAAAAGTGAATGACTATCAATATAGAATTCATCTGCATTACTTGACAATTTAATGCCTACCCAAAAGTTGCTGGAGAGGAATTAAGAACCTCTGGAGGAACATAAGCAGCTGTTCCCACAAAAGTGCAGGCTTTGTCGTCTAGAAATTTAAAAAATATAAATAAATATAAATACAATATAAGATAAACTTATAAAGAGCAGCATCCACATTGCTCCTATTTTACCAGACGCTGCATTTGGAAGGACAGTGATTTGACTATCCTGCATAGGCTTCACACTCCCAAAATCTGCTATTTTAATATGTCCGTCAGCTGTGAGTAACAAGTTCTCTGGCTGCAGTTGAAGAAATTCAATATTCAAATGGCCATATACAGCAATGATGCAGTATAATCATGCTACAGAACTACCTTAATATCACGGTGTATGACTCCCAAACTATGTATGTATTCAAGAGCATCGACAACTTCAGCTGCATAGAACCGTGCCTCATCCTCAGTTAGACGACCTTTCTGCACAGAGAAATAAGAAAGCTTGCTAGTAGATATCATGTAGTAACAAGCATGCAGAAAGGTACTAGCAGACAAATTAACAACGTCCGTATTCTAAATAGTACTATGAGTACAAATACTTTAGTAGGCATTGACACAGATGATGAACAATTATAAAGAAAATATGGGCGTACATAGGTAATTTTGTTCGGAGGCAAGAGGGGACATTGGTTATTATTAGTAGAGCATGGGCGAATGCTAGTTTAGTACTGACATCGTTTTGGGAATCATTGTTCTAGTAAGTAGTGTGGACCCGTACTTTGAAACCAAATGTTCTAATGTGATTTATTGATAATACAATCTATCCCATTTTAATATTTTAGTGATATAAGTACTTGTATGAATAACTTATTTTGGAATAAGAAAATCTTATAATAAAAAATGCAGCAACTAAAGCTCTTGGCTGAAAAGCATTTTTTTCATGTTAAGATACTGTGCTAGAGATATAATATCTAAAGATTTGAAGAGATATTACTTCCACTTTCCTTCCCTTCTTTGTTTCCTTAGTTTCATTTAGTTTCCTTGCTTTTCTAATTACAACTTTAGGTATTGATTCAACCCTTATGTTCATAAATAAGTGTATCAATCAATCCTTTACTAATATACACGAAGGAATTATTTTTACCATCTCAAATTGGTAGCAAAACTCTTTGGTTAGCCATTTCTCAGATTCCACTTAGGGTGCAGTGCCTTAAAGCCTTATATTCCTTTTCATTGTCCTTTTTTTGTGTGCTATCACAACAAATTTCAAGCCATCCATGTTTAACTCGTGATCTTTATTTTTTATCTTGGTGTTGTGATTGGCATTACATTTTTGGTTTCCCTTTTAGTGTTCATACTTTCTCACTTGCTCATCATGGTAGAGACTCTTACAACTTTGACCAAGTGAAGAGGTTGTAGTTGCAGGGGTAGTGGCTATGACAGAAGACATTCTAAAGGAATTTACCACTTTTCTCCCAGAGAACATAATTGTCTTCAAATTAAGGTATCCCAACTGGATTCCTCTTTAGCAACTATTACTCATGCAGTAATCTTACTATATACCTATCTCACTTTGCATTTGTGGAGATAATGAATTTTTATTTTGGTACTTCTAATCATGTTAGTAATGTCTCTTATTTCCAACCTCTCACCTGAATCAACTCACATCACCTTCATTGATTGTTTTAGAGGAAAGATAGCTGGTATTGGTTAGGCTGTCTTTTCAAAAGTTATAATTACTTCTTAGTTGTAGCAAGTTACCCCTTTCAATTTGATTTCAATAAATCAACTAACATGTTCTCTCGATTGTTCTGTAACATTTAAACAAGACTCTTTCTTCATACAAGAGTGGAAGATGAGACAGATGGTTGGAGCAATATCTAAAATATGGAGTCTCTATAACCTCCTTCATCCACTATGTTTTGTATATAGGTCATCCAAATTTGAATGAGTTGAAGCAAGTGATCCATCTTTAAAATTCAAAGTCCTTGGTGTGAGTCATGTTAGCTTGGTAAAAATATTAGGGTATTCTTTCCAAGTAGCGTCAAGAATTCTGATAGTTAGGGTCCTAGTCACGTGCCTTCTATTTTTGGATACAAATGTCACATTCATTGATAGCCTAAAAAGATGTATATTCTTACTTTTTATGAAAGATCCAACAACAACAAAGCCTTATCCTACAAAATGAGATCAGGTACATGATCCAACAACAACGTGTTCTAACTAAGACTGAACATAAACATTGTAAATGGTGTCTTTGTACGTGTCCTGTCCCTTGATGATACACCTTTCTTTGCATCTGTAGCTGTAACAGATTCCTCAATTCCACTTTGACTTATTCCTAACTTTGAGTTGCCTATCTCTTCTCAGTTGTCCACAAATCCCAAGCTGACCCTTAGTTGCAAACTTGAGGTCTCGAAGATCTTAAGATTTTTCCTATTGATTGTGACTCAACCCCCATTCTAACATTTTTCTACCGCTTAGGTCCCACTTAAACCTAGCCCTTCTATTGACATTTGTGTAAACCATCAATTGTTAGTTCTCATCCTATTTAGAACTTTTTGTCATCAATTGTCTCATTCTATTTGCTACATCCTCTATTAGTACTCAAAAGACTGTCTAGGAAGCATTATCCCATTCTAGATGATGATCGGAAATGATGGAAGAGATGGCTACTTTGGAGTTCAATCCCATCCACTTGAAAAATCTACAATTGGTTGTTGGTGGGTGGGCCTTTGCTAATAAAATGAACCAAATGAACCCAGAGGGGTGGGTCAATTGAAAGCTTAAATGGTGACAAATGGATACACTCAAATGTATGGCTTGGTTAACTTGTCTCCAAATGTTAAATGGACGTCTATTCACTTATTCTTCTTGTCTCTAGATGCAACAAGTCATTGGCCTTTGGGGACCTTGATGGATCGGTAAATCAATTGAAAGCCCAAATGGTGACAAATAGGATGCACTCAACTTTATGGTTTGAACTACAATGATACCTTGTCACCAAATGCTAAAATGATGCCTATTCACTTATTATTGTCAACGGGTGCAATGAGTCATAGGCCTCTGTGTAGCTCAATATTAAAATTATATTTTACACGGTAGCTTAGAATAGATCTATAGAGAGCAACCACCTGGCTTAGTTGCTCAAGGCGGATGGGCATTTGTTTTGTAGGTTACAAAAATACTCGTATAGTCTAAAGCAATCACCTTAAGCTTGGTTAAGGAAGTTTAGCAAAAGTTTACATGGTTTGCAATGAATTCTCTAGATGCACATCTTTGAATAAACTAATTTATTGTGGTATAGTAGACGATATTGTCATTACATATGATGATCGAGATTAAGGACCTAAAGCAACACTTATTCAAGCACCTTTGAACCAATGATTAAGGCTATTACATTATTTTCTTGGAATTGAATTGGGTCAATCATAGGCAAGTATTGAATTTCTTCTAGAAAATATAACCTTAACATTTTTAAAGAACCAAGGATGCTTGATTGTAAGTCCTTTAATACTCCTATGGATCCAAATGTAAAGCTTCTACCTAACTAAAGGGGGCCGTATCTTGACCCAGACTGCAGAATTCTCAAGTTTAGCCAATGTTTTACATATTCACAGCTTCACACGTCTTAAAGAAGATTGAAGATATTAAACTGAAAAAGGATTGGCAATTCAAAGGAGAGATGAATGGTAAAAAATTGAAACAAATTAAAAGTACTCTCTGAAATAGATGACAAATGCAACCAGTGAAACAAAACTACAAAGGGAAAGGGGGATTGACCATGAAACCACACTGCATGGTTATAGATCTCAACCTAAAGATAAGACATATCATATTCCTAGAATTAAATATGGTTCATTTTAATGTTCAAAGGAATATTCTCTTGAATTAGAATGGGGATTGGTGAATCAGGTAAAATGGAGTAAACAGCAGATTTTAAGAAAAACTAAGATTAGTGTTATCTCAAGAAACTGAGAGGTGAAGTTTAAATTCCTTTGTATCAAAATGTTCACTTATGTGTATACAATGAATTAATGAAAAGCAAAGACTACTAGTTTATGCCAAATCTTAGAAAACCCATGTTAAAAGAAATTACGGTTAACTTACTCTCTTTAGACAATCTTAAGAGCATAACAAACGTCATTGTTTTAATGCTTAATACTAAGACCTAATGTCAGACTAAGCTTGAGTCCAGCAGGACTAGCACCTTCAGCAGCACAAGTTATGTAAGATTTTTACGAACAAATTATTAATACCCCAGCACAGGGAACATGTGCCTTGAAGTTTCACGTTAGCTTACCCTGGTTATTTGATCAAAAAGTTCTCCACCTTCGCAGGATTCAAGTGCCATGTCTTCACCGATGTAAAAGGAACAGAAGGGAAAAAAGATAACATCAAAATAATATAAACCAACTTAGCAAGCAAGGGAGTAAAAGGAAGAGCTGACAAGATAACATAGACGAGAAAGCCACGGCAAAAGCAAGTGTTAAGATAAAATACACCCAGGAATACTTACATAGAGAAAATGAATCTTGAAATGTGAAATATAACCGCACAATGCCTGGATGATCCAATTGATCTAGAACAATGCGTTCCAATTTCACATAAGCTGTTTTGTTCTCCTTAGTAATAAACTTTTTATCCATGATCTTCAATGCATAGATAGTTCCTGTATCCTTCTTCTTTGCCCTCACAACCTTTGATAAAAAATATATTAGGTGATAATTTACAAGGGAAAATAAATCCAATCAAACAACTGCTCACAGTATAACAGAAAAAAAAAAAGTGTTCCAAAATGGCAGAAATTATAGATATTTCCATATTTTTTTATGCACAGCCAACCAAAACAGTTGAATAAAGAAGAAACCAAATCACAAATCACGTAAGAGACGGTGTGTACAGGTAAAGGAGCTGGAAAGGCAGAAGCACCGGCAATCTATGATATCACAAGCAAATAGACAAAAGGAAACATGTTTTCTTGTAAGATGTCACATACTGCTATTTGATATCATCGTAGTTTAATAAGTACACACTACCACTGCATAAGGCAACAAAATAACACACTCAAAGGGGGAATAATATGATGCTGTTTTCTGCACTAGTGGTTTCATGTGTAAACCCCACAAAATCAACCCAATCAGTTCTTCAGTTCGCTTCATTTTCTACAGCCTATAATTTGTTTTACTTCCAGCTCAGTAACTCAAGATATTCTCCATAATCACTTCAGAGGTAATCGTCAGGAATCATTTGTTTGAAAAAAAAAAACACTTGATTTCCAAATCTGAAGCTTTGAATTTAGTTCACAATACCTTAAGAGCCATCGACAAACAAAACAACGCACAGCTTAGAAAACGTTTAGTATTTTCCTATTCTGTAAAATGAAGTGAGAGTCTTCAGAGAGAAAAGGAACGTGTGGGGGTACAAGCAGCCTTCATAAAAACATAAATGTCATAGCATAAAAAAGAATCCCCCAGCGAACCAAAATTCCAAAAGGAAGATGATACACCAAATAGTGCTTCATAATAATAGATAGCAACAACGATGACAATATTGCCCAATGATCTCTGCAGCTTAAAAAGAATCAATGATTATCCTAGGAAACCAACATGTATGATCTAACAGAACTGCAAAGGCAACATCATTTACAGGATTCATGTACTATCCATCAAAACATTGCACACACAAAGGGAAAAAAAGAAAGTAAAACAACATCATCAACCCACTAAAAAAACATCAGAAGTCCGGGTATGAGACCTTAGAATAAGAGCCAACACCATAGATCTTGCCCAATTCAAAGTCCTGGATAGTGTAATTCTCCTGAGGAGCCCTAAAAGCAAAGCTCTTGGATCTCGGCACATTGCCTCCACCATTGGAAGATGAGGAATTCCCCTGAATCTTCAGCTTCGAATCAAAATCCTTCTCCATTTCCAACATTGCTCGGTCAGCACCACCAGCAAGGAGAAGAAAAAAACCAAGAGAAGCTCCACCCTACGTTGGCATGGTGGCTTTCTCTCTCTAGAAAAAAGCAGTTATTTTTGTGTTTCCAGAGGCCTGGGGAGGCGAGCCCGGAACGGTCAAAGAGAGAGGCGAAGCCCCGGAGACCCTTTTGCGAGAAAAGGAAAAGGGCGAAGGGAATTGTGCAAATGGATGGGAAAGGTGTGAGCTTTGAGGTCTGGGGTTGGTTGATTGAATCCGAAATTGAAAACCCTAGAGAGAGGGGTGGCACATCACATGGGGAAGGAATGATGATGGAGATCGTTCATTTTCTCATGCCTTCTTTCTCTCTCTCTTTGTGGCTATTATGCCTAAATCAGGAACAATGCAAACACCTGTCATAGCATGGATGGGAAGAGAAGGTAAAGAAAAGGAGGGTGTGGTGTTTTGGAGTGTTTGCATAAATAATGCATATCATTACAAGCTTTTGTGCAATTTCATGCTTTTCTGTCACTGTCCTGTTTCCAAATTCATTAGTCCAATGGACACACACATCCTCTCTTACTTCCAACATTTTTTTTATTCCTTTCTTTGACCCTTTTGACTGCACCTCTTACGCATTTATTCAAATCTTATCAATCAATCAAAAATACAAACCTTTATTATAAATAATCTACCAAATCTTTTCATAGTATTGTAAAAATGATGAATTTTGTACATGAGAACAAAAAAAATCATAAATAAGAGGGAAAAATAAACTGCTTTTATCTGGCTTGATTGAAGAGAAATGGGAAAAGAGACGTGTCATCTTATTTAATTTGTAAGAAAATAGGAATAATAAATAAAAAAGAGATATTTGAAATAATTTTAATGAGACTAAGGATAATAGTCATGTTTCACTGTTCTTATGTTGCACTTTTAAATGATCATTTAAGACAGTAGCAGAGATCCTGTCAGTTTTGTACGAAGCAATTCCGAGTTATTAAAAAATAATTCCTTACTTTTTATATTATTAATAGATTTCGGTGTTAGATTAAACCTGTCTTAATTCATCTAGTAAATGAGTTAATTCAATTTTATCAATCTTTGAATAAGTATTAAAAATGTGTACTTAACCCGGATCGACATTTTTTCATTCTTTTATTTAATTATATATTTAAATTTCAAAAAATAATATACATGTATATTGTAACGGAACTATGAGAATTTTTATTTGATTTTTTAATAACTTATTCATAAAAAAATATGAGCAAAATTTTCAAAAGTCAATAATTATGTGCATATTTAAAATTCATTCCCTTTTTCTTTTAGTGTGATTTTCTTTTTTTCATTCTAGAAAATTTATCTTTTTCTCCTTTTTTTTAAGTAAAAATTATTAGAGCAAACTTGGATAAAAAACATACAACATTAATGAAACACGAGCTCAACTACATAAGACTTAACATTACTTTCAACCCACAACCTTAAGGTATAATGAGGTATAATGGATATTTATTCTTATATAGTGTTATACTATCTCATTTCTAGTCAATGTGCAACTTAGACTCACACTTGGATTCTTCACAATTTTTTATAATTGATTTGATTTCTTGGTGTATATAATTTTTTTTAGTTTGCATGGGATTCTTGGTTTCCTAGGTGAATCTTTATCTAATTGTCACCATGAAATTTTGAAATTCCAAACAGATCATGCTAGAGTTGGCTGCATTATAGGACAATCTTAGGTGGTGTGGTGGTGCTCAAGAAGAACAATTCTTTAAGGTGAGGGAAGTTAAGCAATTAAAAGTTTTGTTTGTAAAATTGATTTGAATGACTGAAAATTTCTTTTATGATGTGGAAATAATATAGAGTTATTGATGATGGTACACAAACATGACTAAATATAAGATTATTTATGTCTCAATGTTATTGGTTTGCAAATCCAAATCAACCAAACTAGACTTACACAATCATACATATTATAAAAACACAACAAACTCACAACTCTCAGGTCAATCCTAAGGTTGAGTTGTCCTTAATTATTACACAATAATTGCTAAGACAACTATATAACCAACATAAGAAAAACGTATAAATCCAATTGCCACATTTCACTTGAGGTTCAAACCGATCTAATATCAAAATGTAATGTTTAATAAAATAACACATGAATATCTTATTAATAAAAGGTTAAACTATAAATAGAGTTTATATTCTTATTGTACAAGAACTTTGTTGTGTTATTAAGGATTGTAATACGAATTAATTCACACATAAATTGTTATAGTGTTTGCACATATAAAACATTGCTTATCTGTAATTATTTTATTGTTACAATAACATTTTTTTATTGTTATAATAACGATATTATTTATCTGTTACATTATATTATTTATCTCAATATATATTAATTTCTTCTTAATTACAATATATATATATATATATATATATATATATATATATATATATATATATATATATATATATATATATATATCAACGAGATAAAACAAAGTTTTCAACATATTAGGTTCACTCGTGAAGACACTTATAAAGGTATACTCGATGAATGAGTTTTAACTCACCCAACCTTTAGTTTCTTCTAAGCTCATTGGATTTTAATAAATTTATTTTCACCCATTGAAGGAACCTAGTTGCTCGGTGATTAGGTAATATAATAAAATTCACATAAATTCATCAAACAAAACTATATTTGCCTAGCAACCCAACCACTCTGAATTTTAAAATTTATTTTGTACTGGTTTACTTAACAAGTCTGCATAATTTCAGAAATTGAATATATATATATATATATATATATATATATATATATATATATATATATTATTGTCAATTTGTGAGTCGTACTTCTTTCTTATGTTACATTTACATCCATTTGGTTAAAAAAATGTCTTTAAATAATTGACCACGATAATATATATCACAATCATTTTAAACTCATTTAACCCAAAACTATTTAATACATATTTTTCATTCAAAATCTACAGCTCATCCATATATCATTCCAAAACAACTTAACAATTCCAATCAAACTTATTCTGATTCAACTCATTAAAGAAACATATTATAATTCTTTCCAAAATTAGTTCATTCAATAATAAAAAATCCTAGTAAAAAAACAAACTATTTTTTCTTACCTAGACTAGGTTTTTTCAACTATGCTCTAAAGACTCTTACTCTCCCAAAATGTTTTACTTATATAATGAAACTCGGATTTAATGAACTAGACACATCCTAATAAATATTCACTCCAAAATATATATTCATTTAAAACTCTTTTGAGTCACATGCGACCATAAATATAACACATGCAAGAGTGAACCCTAAAGTGATCCAATAAAATGGAGAAATATAAACTTACTTTAACATTAAATTTGATCATATATGATTGTTGTACTCTAAGTAAAAACTCTTATGATAGTTTTTTGTCTTTTAAGTCAAAAGTTTTAAAGAAATATAAATAGAGAAAAAAAAATTATAAAGAAATGATAATTTTTATAAAATGAAACTTAATTACTTAATTTTCCTATTTATAATTTGATGTTTTATAATGAAATAATTATTTTCTGTATCTCATACACATATGTCGATTTAAAGTGGTATTAATATTTAACTTTTTATAATAAAGCAATCATTTTCTACGTCGTTATACACATATATATCTATAAAAAGTAGTATTAATATTTAAATTGGATTATAAAAGTGATACTAGTAATTACATTTTAATATGGTTGTTACAATACGTTTGAATTTACTTCAATAAAACTCTTAATTCCTCTTGGGGCCGACATGGTAGGCTTTTCTCAGTTTAGTATGTTTTGAGAAAAAAAAAAAAACTCTATCAGGAATTGGAATATAAGTCTTTCTCTGTTTGTCATCATCTTTTGATATTTTTACTCCATTCACAAGGGAAACCAGTTCAAAAGTACTCCTTTAATTTGCTTTTTAAGTGTATTTTTTTTTACCCTTAGCAAAATAATATCTACTTTAATAAGTTTTTCTATCAATTGCAATATCATACGTTTTCTAATCTTTAAATAACATACGTATGCATTTATTAGGTGGAGAGAAAATGGTAAAATAGAAAACTATACAACTGTTTTATTAAAATTAAGAGAAACTATCAATTTTAAAAAGAAGATAAAAAATAAAATGAGAGAACAATTTTTAAAGCATAGGCAGAGCTGCAACTTTACCCACTCTATTTTTTATTTTATTTTTTGTGTCTTCATTCTTTTTGCATACATCAAACAGTGGAATAAAATTTTCTTTATCAAAATAAGATAACTATATAATATTTCACTTTACCCATTTATCATATATATATATATATATATATATATATATATATATATATATATATATATATATATATATATATATAATAAAATCATTAAAAATAAACGAAATTACTAGTTGTAGTGTGTATTTGTGGAAGTAACCACTTGTCCATCCATTTCAAATGATTTTTTGATATTGGTAAATGGATGATCTGATTATTAGCCCTAATATATGAATTTTATATTGTGTAGATTTCACCTATGCTAAGCTTTTCATGAATTTTAGGAATCGTGAATCTAGAATTTATAATTCCTATAATTAAAATTTGCATAGTTAGTAAAAGATATTATAAAAATTTATTTATATACTCTTTTGAAAAAAAAAAAGAATAATGTAGTTTATTAATAATTTAATTTTTTATAACATTAAACGGTCCAAACAAAATATATTTTCTAAAGTTGGAAACATTTATTTTCGACCTCTTTGTGAGATTCATAGTTTAAAAAACATATTTTCGCTTTTCTTTTTTAAATATTAATCAAACATTATTCAAACCCTAAAACTAAAAAAAAAAACACTTAATTTTTAAACTTTGACAGGAAAACTAATTATTGGTACTGGACTCCAAACAGCTGCATAGTTCAAGAATAATACTTTTAGGATGCCTTTGAATTGGAAAGTAGAATCGAAGGAGACTAAACCAATAAATTTGAGGCATAGAGAGAATTGTGTTTTTATTTGGATTAATGTATAAATGATGTAATTTAAGTAAATTTAAAATGAAAGTTTGTGTATAATAAGATAAGTATGATAAATTAAAAACTCGTTTCAATAAATAAAAATAAATGATGATTATTTTATCTTTTTCATAAATGTGGTATAATTTTAAATTAAATAGTGAAAATCATATGAAAATTAAATGGATATTCATATTTCTAATTAAAAATAAAGTTATAATTGGGAAGATAAAATTAAAATTAGTTGGGAATTGTAGAAAATATTATTTTTAAATTTTTTATTATTTTTATTACTGTTATTAATATTTGGAGGATTTTGAGTATTTAAAGAACATGATAAATTTAAATAAGTTTTAAATAAAGAGTTCACTACATCAAAATAAATCTAATGAAGTGAGATTAATATAAAGTAAGTGCTCAACAATGTTTCAAACCTAACCAAGACACGATGCATTACACATGGTTGAGTTAAAAATTCTGAAACAGGCCTCATTTTAAAATAAAGTAAGAGTTTTGGACTTTGCCATCTTTGTGAAGAGTATATTACACACAAATCGGTTCAAAAACACTGAAACAAACATCAACTTAATCGAAGATTGATTCAACAAATTGAAGGGATAACTCTACCTAAATCTGCTAAAAATTTAATAAAAAAACAATTAATAAACATTCTCTTTAAGTGTCAGAAATTGTACATAAACTAAAACTCAATAAACATATATAAAAAATTGAAATTTTACAACAGTATACAAAATGCAATGACTGCATTGGACCAAACATACCAAACAAGCAGCACATAAATGAGTGCTTCTGCGTACACTTTTTTTTCGCCATTTTGAGAAAAATTGGTGAAAATTACAGAAACATGTCATTGTTCCTGAGAGGAGAAACTGTGGTCTATTTTGTCTGTCAGTGATGCCCATGCGTCAGAGTTCATATTCGCCTCCTTCAACCAGAAACCAAAGTCCAATCCAAGAAAAGAAAGGCACCCTTCAAACGTGAAAGGCTTAGAAAGAGTCAAAAAGCAATGCAAATTAGAATCAATGGCACAGTTCCTAAGAAAGAAATGTCTTTGGAAACAGTTGAAGTCCTATTTTCCTTTGGTCTAAATCCTTCTTGAATCGTTCTCTCTCCCTGTGTTCTTCCATCACAAACACCCCCGGGGGGTTGGAGGCACAAATTAGAAAAAAATTAACAAGAGAAGGCCATTATGGAACCAATTTACATGTTGCAGACATTCATTCTATTGGAAAACCCCCTAAAATAAGATTCACAGTGGGGTATAAGTATGGACAAGACTTTATACCCGCAAAGATGAAAATTACAAAAGTTGGCAAGAACCTACCTATAACAAAAACTCCCTACTATACATCCCAACCATCTTTCCTACTGTCAAATCCACATTTACGACCACCTAAACCTCCATACAACTCTGAAAATTTCACCAGGCACTGGCTTCTTAGCTCATAATGCACTTTTGTGTTTCGGCTAATAGCTGCACCAGAAAACTTTGAAGTGTCAATTGCCCAAGCTGGTTTCACATAATCAACAGTCCTCGGTGATGAGCTTGCATTGGCATACAAGTAATTTAATAGCACATCTTCACAGTTAAAATACTGGTCCACCAGTTCCCTCCCTTGCTTTGCTTCCTTGCTCCAGTACCTCTTGAAAGCTACTTGAGAATCAATGAAAGCTGCACCCGTGAGAATCATGTTGTACCCTTTATGCAACCTAGCATACTTTTCTCCCCTATATTTTAAAGGGCTCCCTGCAATGAGCCGAGGGTAGAATCCAACAATCCGATCCGGATGCTGACGCCAAACGTTAAAACCTCGCTCAATGTCATCACATGGCATCATAATGTCATCATCAAGCTCCAGGACAGAGCGTGTCTTTATCAATGGATCCTCCCTGAACCGATTATTCAGAGAGTTCTCTTCTTCTATCCTGATCCTTACTGGTACAGCAGAGTCTAGATCACTCAATTTCGGAGGAACTCCCTTGTTCCACACCACCACAATCTCCCGCACAGAAGAGCACCTTGAGTAGTGTTTCACATACATTTTCAAGTTCCAGAGCCGAGCATCATAGGTCATTGTTAACAATGTGAACTGGGAATATTGCCCTTTCAGCGGATAAGGTTCTTCTGAACCGTTACCACCATAAATATTTTTCACTCCAATGCACATCAATCCAACCCCCACGGCAAATATTATGGAAAGAATAAACCTCCTAGCACAAGCATTATGCTTAATCTTACCTCGCAAAAACGTTGGGGCCCGGTTCAGACGGCTGCAAAACCGCCTTACCCTTGAAGAGAACACATTTGACCTTTCCCAAGATAAGATAGTCAAATTCCTTTTTCCAGAGTTGTGAATGATCCAATTTAGAGGGACAATACAATTCACAAATCCAAGTAAGACACCCAATAGCACAATGAGTATTGCAGCAACTGCAACAGAAGCACAGCCAACTGTGAATCGCCTGACTGAATCTCCAGAAGGAACACGATCCCCATCCATGACCCCAACCCAGCCACCAGATGGCAGGTGTTGCACATCTAAGTGGTGGTGTCGAGCACCATTCCAAGCATTTCGACCTTTGTTTGGTTCAACGAAGCCTAAGGGTACTTCAACTTCTTTGTATTCATCACTAGTGAGAGTTTCTATCTTAAAAACGCGTACCTTTCTCCCATATGTATCACCACAGTCCTGACCCACACGATAAAGATTTCCTTCATATTTAAATGGCCTGCCTCCATTGCGAGCTCCAAGGCTCTTGTCAATGTTATAAATGGGATTCTTCTTGTGAGGTTTCCAAGGACCAAGAGGTGAATTGCTGTACCAGATCTCCAACTGCCCATTTTTCTTGGAGCCAAAACCACTATGATCTGAGCCAAAAAGCCAATACCTCCCACTATAATTGATGATAAAAGAATCAACAAGGGGCTTTTTTATGATGACCTTTGCCAACCTCCACTGCAGAGGAAAGTTAACTGCACGGTAGAGACGAAGGTCTCCCTTCCTGCTTCCCTCAGGCATCATATATATCTGAAATTATAATAAACAAGCAAAAAAATGAATAACATGATTACAGTTAACTACAATAATTAGTTTGAGAAATAAAAGAGCATTCGAAAAATGATATGCATCATGTTCATAACTAAACATGAACATTATTTTTTTCACGAGCAATACCTGGCCATCATGCTCAAAGACATATGGATAAGAAAGATGCCAATCCTCATTCAATGCAATTCCCAGCTGTTGCCATGTTGCTCCCTTATCAGTACTTTTTGAAACACCAATATCTCCTTGATTAGTGATTGAATTTTTTGTCTCATAGAACAAGTAAAAAGTATTTCCCTGAATTGAAATGCCAATATCAGTGAATAGCTTCTTAATGACTATCCATACATATAGAAAACAACAAACTTCAAAAAGGCAGACAACTCAAAATGAGATATTAACCTATCTGCATAATCATTCATATTCTTCTTTGTGCATGAGTAAAAATTACAATATCTTTTTAATAATTATAGCTTTCTCACTTGAAGATTCGGATATCAGACTGAAACAAAAAAGTAGACACTGTGGTGAATGGACTAAAATATGTATGGGAACATGACAGGTAAATACAAAATGTGTGACACATAAAAATTGTTGCAGTCTCAATGATGTTAGAATCACTGATAAACTCATAGTTTAGTAGACAAATTTTAACTAGCGATAGAAAATAAGGGGGGTAAATATTAGAAACTAATTCCACCTTGTTTTGAAATTATATTGTTCAAAGTGTGAACTTGCGTATATACTTTGAAAGGCATGACTCATTTCGTTAGAATAATTCCATAGAAATTAAACCCATTTCACTATCTCACCCATTATATTTTTCCCTGACAACAACACTTAAGATATTTTTCCTACAATGGTGAGATCTTTATGCATTGGGCTGCTCTTTGTTGAGACACTTGAAAGAACTAAACACTAAAAACAACACCATGCGTGGTAATTGTTGATCCTCCAAGAAAAGCACTTCAAATTCAGGTTACATTCTAATGCATCATTGTTCATAAATTTAGAAAAGAACTTCAAAGGAACGTGTGGCTCATTTCCTTTTCAACAACAAACATGGTCCAAAGGGAAAAAAAAAACATATTGGCAATACATCATGTACAAGACCCATTAGTTTAATCAAAATGTAAATTTAAGGGGAAAAATATAGATAAAATGGAGATTGGAACTGTTCTAGGCACTCCCTATCATTGGATCCATTCCTATTAGCCTGTTTTCAATTATAAAACACAAAAACAAACAACCATACGAGCAACTGAATCATTTTTTAAACAAAGAAAACCCCCCATTATTAAAGCTATTGACTGAGTGATGACACTAAAACTCAGAAGATTTAATAATATCTTCTTACAATAAAAAAAGAAGGATAACAAACTGTGCTACAACACACACATAGATATACATACAGCGAGTAGGAAGCCTACTTTTCGTGTTATATAGAATACTAGTAATACAAGGTACTTCAAAGTACAAACCACTGATTGTAACTACAGATAAGCATGACACGTATAGAAACCTACTTTTCATGTTAAATAGAATACTGATATTAGGTACTTAACAGTATAAACAACTGGTTGTTTAGCTACGATCCCCTTTAAGTATGACACACAGTATTGGTAAGGATCTCGCTATCTTGCAGATAAGAGCAAGACCTTGAGGATAAGAACAAAATACAGGAAGTCACACGAGTCCTACCTAATCATAAATTTCTCTCTCATTTCACACTTCAATTGTTACAATCAGACATATATCCTGAACTCCCCGTCAACTTTTCAGCGGCTTCTCAAAAATATAAACAAGTATGGAATCAACTCAAGCAGCTAAGAAAATATCACTTGCATTATACATAAGTCCAGGCTCCCTGCCTTCAGCCAGAAAAAAGCTATACACGTATATGCTTGGTTTTCCGTTGGACTATCCAAAACAAAAACAAGTTGATGTAACATGATTTTTGGTAAATTTTCATATGTTAGATTCTATGTTAAAGAATTGATTTTAAATAGAAACAACTTTAGGTAACTTCTGGGTCAGATAAAAAACTTCTAATGAATTTTACAACTTTTAAAAGAAAAACATCCGACAAACATAAACCACATAAGTTCAAAATCAATTTTGCAGACCTTCACCCAAAAACACGCTATCGCTCCATGTCAGACTTTAAGATCCTAGCAATTTCCTCCAGATAAATGCAAGTTAACCCGGTGAAGTACAGTAACAATAACATGACGTCTTAGCTTTTACTGTTTCCCTAAACGTTCCAACACCAAGCCTCTATCCCGAAAGATTCATAACTGAATCTAAAAACTGAGTTCGCAAACTAAATAGTAAGTAAAAAAAGGTAGAATTTTGCCGGTCAAAAATGCAGACGCAGAAGGAATAAAAAGGCGAAAGTACTAAAAACAACTATTTCACAGAATCAGAAACACCAGATAGATACACGATGAGGGAAGGAAGAAACAAAGGTGACAACAAGAACCTATTATTATTAGTATTGCTATTGTTACTATTATTATTGATTATTATTACCTGAATAAATAGAAAAGGGTCAGCAACAAAATTACTAGGGAAACCAGCATCAGAAACTGAAGCACACGTCACCACAGGATTGGCGACAGGCCAAGCAGCACTCTCATCGTTGGATACATTTGCCTGCACACAATCAACACCACCATCACTCTCCAAACCAACAAAAAACACCCCACATCACAAAAAACCCAATTAAAATAATTCACAACCATCACTCCACCAAAACAAAACCAACACTACCAACAACCTTAAAACAAATACCCCCAAACAACAAAAATCATTTGTCTCTAATTTTTATCTTAAAAAAAAAAAAACTTCAAAGGAGAAACTAACACATACATGCAGATGAAAGAGTGGGGACAAAGAGAGAAGAAACTCACAGCTTCTATGGGTTTAAGAGAGAAAGGGGAGTCACCGTAGAAAATCCCAATAGACCAAGAACCCTCATTGTCATCACGACAACCGTAACCGGAGAGAGAGGTGCGCACAGCAGGGGAAAAAGCGACCCAACCGTAGAGGGTGGCAATGGATCCGAACAAAACGAAACACCCGAAGAAGAAAACGAAACCCGAAGAAAATAACCGCTTATAGTACTGTTGGTTCTCCAATCTCCACCTACACGAACACTTCACACTCATATCACAACAACTCCCGCTGCCGCTGTTAGAACAACCACCGTTTCCTCCGCCGCCGCCGCCAATCTGCCCCGAACCCATCCCGCCGGAGAAATGCTCGGTGCCGCCGGGAGATCTCACACCACCCTGGCACGTTGCAACTCCGTCACCAGCATTCCACAATTCCCACAACACAACCGAACCCAACCCGTTTTTTTTTTCTTCGGGTCTCTTTCTCTCTCTATTCTCTCCCTTTCTCTCTATGCGTGTTTTTTCTTTCACGAGGGCAAGGTCGTAATTTTAGAAATTATTGTGCCACTGGACCTTCCTTACCTCGGTGGTCTGCTATATATACCGTTTCGCACTTAATGTTAAACGCTCTTTCAAATTTTAAAATTAAAATATTGATTTTATTTATTAATTGGGTAATTATCAATTAATTCAATAATTTGGTCCAACGTTAATTGCGCGCGTACGGGATGGAATAGTACTCGCTGCCATTGGCGAACACCTCAACTCTCACGCGCAAGACAGAACATGGAGAACCTCTTTCTTTCCACCAAATGACGTCATCCACGGTAAGAAAACAATGTTGCAAATAACACTCCTTTCAATTTATTTTCAAAACTCTGACTTCAAATTTATATTTTTGTATAATTTGAAAATAAATACCTACAAACACACTAAGCTAATTAAAGAATAAATACTGTAATCAATATCAATTTATGTAAAATGATCCTATTTTTAATTAGACTTTAAAGATATTAATATAATGGTTTTATTACGTCTTTAAGCGTTCATTAATTTCATTACGCGTTTAATTTGTCTAAACAATCTTGTTTAAATCTTTAACTTAAAAAGATTATTCTAAGTTTTTGGTACACCAAAATATACCCTAATTGTGCCATAGACACTTTTTCCTTACCATATGTGTGGTGAATACTTTTAGATTTAATTTACAAATAACCTTTATTTCACATTTCAGAAAAAAAAAATTAAATTGTAACTTAGTCTGCAATTTGATAACAACGTTAGAGATTTATTAAAATTCAAATTCTTATAAGTCACTTGTTTTACACAGCTTTCATATAATACATTCTTTGAAACATATCATATAAAATAATTTTGGTCACTTTACACACTTGATTAGTGTTTTTTTTTTTTTCAATGTATTTTAGTTTTTTCCTTATCACAAGTATCTTTCAGTTCGAATATCAAAATATAAGGATTTAGTACATGCTACAAGATAAATATTTATTTTTACATTATTACATTTTATAATAAATAGATACTTTTTTTTATATGTAAACTATATTAAAATTAAATTTAAAAATAATTTTTATTTTAAGTACATAAATTATATTTTTTTAAGTACATAAAATTTAATATCAGATAGTCATGATATTCCAGAAATTAAAACTAGAGTTTTGTTGTGTCCTTACAAAATGGTGCCACCTTAATCAAGCCATGCTTCCAAATTTGAAAATGCAAGGTTTTGGGCCCACTTCCTTTTATTTCTAACTGGGAAAATCATGGAGGAGATTACAAAGTTGTGTCCAATAATAAAAATATATATCATATCATATATATGTACTATATATTATAATATAATATCACAAACCACAAGGTTTTATACAGGGTGGATATATTTGGCCAAACTTTACCTTAAATAAACTAATAATTATTTTATTTATATAGTTTGACTTAAATCAAATCCTTAAGAACTAAGATACAAAAATTTATCTCATTTTTTCACACTGCCATATTAAATATTTGTTCCATTGTTCATAACGTCATCTTTGGTGTTTTTTCCTTTGTTCTTTATTGTGGATTTTCCATTATTAAATATTTGTTCCTTCGGTTAAAATTCTCACTTTTATGTATATTTAAACCATATCCAACAAACTATTTACTCTATCAAGAAGATGCTATTATAAGTAACAGTAGAGTTTTTTCAACCATTGGACTGATTCGACTTATCTGAATTTGATTCATAAAAAAAAAAATAGATGAAATTTAGATTTAACCTGATTCATTTATAATTTAGATGTGACCAAATCCGGTTAAAAGTATAATCCATTAATAATGATTTTTTTTAATATTTTTTATTATAATTATTTGTCGTTTGTAATTATATTAATTGATAATTTAATATTTAAGAATTATTATGATATTAATAATATTTATTTAAATATTTAATTTATCTGTTGGTCCATATATATAAACTAACGGTTTAATTTTTAACAATT
>Ga0209589_1003313_pt1 | contig 28182 bp, 17 predicted proteins | sample CowpeawhiteBW_FD_187525 | JGI IMG/M metagenome (GOLD analysis project Ga0209589, IMG submission 187525) | Root nodule microbial communities of legume samples collected from California USA - Cow pea white BW (SPAdes) (version 2) | ecosystem: Host-associated > Plants > Roots > Nodule | place: USA...
TTTTTAAATATATAAAAAAATAGCATATACTCGTACAATAATATTTTAAAATTTGAGATTGTTAATAATATAGAGGGCTACTGCCTAACGTAATCATCCAAGATTAAAAACATTATACACGTGCTTAGCATTATTTTATCCTCCTAATTGTTATTTTAAGAATTTCTTTTTTCCTTTGAGTTTATCCTCTGCTGTTCCAAGTGTGACCCAGACATAAACAGTTAATTTTACTTTTGATCGCGGGTTATTTATATATTATATTATAATAGTTAGATAAACAATTTATATAAATTAGTAGAAATATATACATGCACGTCTGTCTCTACTTTTATTTTATTACAGAAAATATTTTATTAAAGTATAAAATATTTTTTAATTATTAAAATAAATATTTATAAATTATAAATGTCGTAAAAAAATTATTATAAAAATAAATTAGTTTTGTATTTTTTTATTATTTAAATGATTTTTTTATTATGAAGTAATTATTTGGATTAAAATAAAAAGTTATTAAAAAGATAAAATAGAAAAATAAATTTTTATTTAAATTTAGAACTTTTTCAAAAGGGTAAAATTAAAAAAAAAAAGTATAAGTTACTGGTGCAAGAAAGGGCCAAAAGGGCTTTTGGCCATTGTTATTTTTACAATTTTGTCCTCGTTCAAGAATTGTGGTATATTAGGACAAGGCGAAAAAGAGCAGCTTTTTGGCAAATTTGAAAATTTTCACTTAAACCAAAAACATATCAACATCTAAGTTGTAATATAGATTATCTTGCTTCATTGATTATTTGAGTCACATATACAAATAGATTTATTTCCATGTATATCCTTCCAATTCGTTTCCATTTTAACCGACAATACCCGCATTGATTAGGTAGGAGTATGAATGAATATGAGTAATACTTGTTTTTTTTTTTAATTGGGTATAGGAATGAAGATGAGTATGTACATATTTGATTCGTCTTTGTCCTCATATACGTCTCAATACCCATTTATCTCCATTTCCATCTTCTCATTCTGCTCCATTGTCATCCCTAATTATATAAACTAAGATATCATGTGGTAAGAAGTTGAGAAAGAAATTCTTACATACGGACATATGTGTAGATGTGCAACAAAAGTTGTAACAAATTTACTATGATTCATTATCCTTGAGTTCACTTGTGAATATAGAAATCTTATATTGAATCACTACTAACACAAACAAATATAAATATTAAAGTTTATTTGTAATTCTTTTTATTACACATTTATGATTTTACATATATTTTTTTCACATAAGCTTATACTTATATTAGGTATTACTATGAATTTTGTCATCTTAATTATATTATCATCCTCAAGTGCTTTTTACATATGTTATTACTTTATTTTAAAAGATTATATAACTTTACGAGAATGTTAATATATACATATATATATATATATATATACTGTAATAAATAAATAAAAAACTAATCACTTTGCCTTATATATCATTTATATTCACCTCTTATATAATAGTTATAATCACTTTAATTATATACACATGATAAAGTAAAAATATATATTAGTTATAATCACCTTAATTACTAAAACTAAAAAATAATACTTTTTATGAATAAATAAAATAATATGAATTCAGATGAGAGTAATTAGTGATGTTGTGATCATGACGAATTTCTACTAAAAATTTAATTGATTAGTTAATTGTCATTATTATTAATAAGTGAAAATACACGCGTTAAATGTGTGTATTTTTTATGATAATAAAAGTAATAAAATTATTTTAAATATTATTATAAAAATAAATTTAAATAATTTTTATAATTTTATTATTGGTGACTTTCATTCTTTTTATAGATAATTCTTTTTATTGTGAATAATTATTTTAGTCTAAAATAATAGTTTAATTTTAAAAAAAATTGAACCACATACAACGTTTATATTTAAAATAATTTTAAGAAAATACTTTAAAGAATAAAATTGAAATAAAAAATTTAAAAGGGGAAACTTCAATATCGATATAACTTAACTATACTTAGCTCCATAAATGGGGCAGTTGCACTCTCAATTTTATTTCTTCTCACAAAAAGCGCATATTTTGCTAGTATATGTTTGGCTTATCAAAAGGAATCTTATGCACTTTTACTCAAAGTTACAATAATCTGAGAAGGTAAAATAAATAAATTAGTCTTTAATATTTTAAAAGATTCAACTTTGTCTAGTAAAAAATATTATCGCGATGATAATGTAGAAAAAGTATGACATCAAGAACAGTGTTATTAGGCACAATATGTTTGATCACTTTATTAACGCTCTTTTGATATATTTTTACTTTAGGAAAAAAAAAAAGTGACTTCACTCGGCTATGAAATATAGGTTTCTTTTATTGTTCTGATTTAAATTAATTTAAAACTCTTTTTATTTGAATATATATTTAAGGTTTAATTAGTTGGATGATACATATTTTGGTTTGAATGTGTCAATTTGATATCCACTTTTAAAAACGTGTCAATTACGTCCAAACTTTTGATAAAAATGCTTCAATTAAGTCCTTTTAAAAATGTGACAGTGTCAATATGTGGTTTTTTTTTCATATTTTTTTATTTTTATTATTCTTTTAATTTTTAAAAAATTGCCACGTGTCATGTCTTTGTACAGTTCACACTTTGTGGCTCTACCCATGCAATATTGAGTATGTTTTTTCACAACGAAATCTAATTATATAGTAACAGTATTTAATTATGAAAATTTGCTGGGTAGCTGACCCTCTTATTCCATTCTTACAAAATCCATCAAAATATATTCATTAAGGACATACTTTATTTTTAATTGAAATAGTATTTTCTCCACTTAACGGGTAACTGTTTTTTGTTACAGATGAGAGAGTCCTTCTCATATGAAATTGCAAATTTGTATTATTGGTTTTGCACCAATCGAAACCATAAATTTGATACAAGATAGAAGAATGTAAAGAATTATATAATTATATAGAAAAGAATTATATATTAAGTTAAGATAGTGTGAATGTAGTTTTTGCATTCACACTATCTTAACTGATTACCAATACTGAAAAATTTTAATTTGTTTTTTCTTAGTATCTAAGTTGAACGAGTCGCACATAAACCCTGGTACACGTTCCTCGACGTTGAGGGCATCCCCAAAGAGTTGGGGATTTTGTGACGTTTCGGATTGGCTGTCTTGTGTTTCTAATAAGTTGTTTCATAGTTGGCATGGTAAGTCGTGCTATATATATATCTATATTTTTGTATAATGAGCATGTTTAGATCTATCCTAACCGTGAATTACTTATATTCTATATTCCTTATTTATAGGCTATATTAATTATATATACTATATTAATAGATTAACTCTTAGAGATTTTATTTTAAAATGTAAAGTAAGATAGAGTAAAAAATTAAATTTCCAATCCTGTATTTAATTAGAATAACCTTTGCCACCAATTTTTTATTCAGCTGCTACAAGATCTACAATTCCATGAGCTTGGGGGAGCTACAAGACCAATAAGAGACTTATTTACAGTTCGATTTTTTGATTGTCATTTTGATGAATAAATTTTTCCAACATTAGGGGGAGAAAGAAAACAATTGAAAAAATATATTGGTTGGAATGAATTTTCATTATCTTGTCTTGATCATACAAAACAATGTGAATTGGAAGTTCGAATGATATTTTTTTTACAAAATTAGTCAATCAGTTACTAGATGTTTTTACTTATAGAAAGGGTAACTAAATCATATATACCAGGTACTAATACTCCAAATAGATTTAAATAAACACAATAAAATAAAGAGATTAGGGAAGAGAAAATTGCATAAAGTATTTATACTAGTTCGGATAAAAGATCCTACGTCTAGTTGTTAATTTCTCAAAAACGAGATTAATTAAATCACTAAAATAAACCATACTTACAATCAAAGATAAGTATGGTTTACATCTTGGTGTTCTACTGCTTGGGTTTTGCCTTTTTGACTCTTGACATACTAGTTTAACTATTTTAAATAATATACACAAATTACAAGACCTAAACAACTAAACCCCTAAGTCTTCAATGTTTTTCTTGAATCGAGGCATTCTTTTGAGTCTTCAACTTTTTTCCATGCGTCATCATTAAGTCTTCCATACTTCTTTATAAGTCATCATCATCATCAAAACTCCTTATTAAAGGAAGATGTCCATCTTCTTCTTTTTGTCAACACTACAATGCTTGATGACCTAATCTAAAATCCCAAAAGATTCATTTAACATAATTAATGGTTCGGTTCTAGAAGAACCTTAGGTACTTGAAATTGTTGAAAATGATGAGATATCAATAAATTATGTCATGAGTCATATAATATGGAACCATAATGAAGTCAACATTGACGAGACTTTTGTATATAATATAGCGATGAATGTTATGTGACAATGAGGATCAAGAACCAATGACCATTGATGATTGTCGACAAAGAAATGATTGGCCAAAATGAAAAGATGCAATATAAGCATAATTATATTTGCTTGCTAAAAGAAAGGTTTTTGGAATTGTAAAACGCACACCTAAGGGTGTGAAATGTAACATCCCTAAAGAATATTACTAATTTTTAATAAATAAATAGGAAATAAAATAAATACCTCATTTAATATAATACCATTTCCCAAAAACACGGGAAATTTAAAACTTTAATATACATGTAATAACAGGAGTCCATAATTTTTAAAACTGAAATAAGATTCAAATGGCTCCCAAAAGGTTACATAATTATCTCAAAACCAAAATAATAAACATATATACAAAATCCCATGCTATCCCTCGCTCCGAGTCTAAGCATCTCCTGGCCCACCTGTCAAATCATCTGCTCCCGGATAACGAGTTATCCGATCATCGCCACACACACACAGAAAGGGTGAGCTATGCACAATATATAAAAAGATACGTGAAATAAATATGTCATCCATCCCAAAAATAACATGAATAATTATTTCATTGTTTTCAAATTACCCAACCATGATCTCATATTCCTTAATGAGTCATATACATGAACTAGGTCTTAGGACTTCACTGTGCTTCCACGAAACTAACCCATTCGTGGTCCAACCCTATGAGCCTATCCTACTCATAGTCCTGCCCTACAGACTCCTCGTCTGTAGTAAATCATCCAAGCCTTCTTAACTTGGACCCTGGCACGCACGCAATCACCATACTATGGTCTCCTCGCCCAATAGTAGCCGACGGGAACATAACAGTTCCTTCACTAATACAAAAAAGGCTTTTAACGTCTGATATTTTCGGTCTTTGACGTCTGCCCAAACACTGACGTCGTATTGGGTGACGTCAAAATTGACGTCGGAAAGCAGAGCAGACGTTAATTAACGTCGGGGCTAGGAAAGTCAGACATTAATTAAAGTCGGGGCCAAGAGAGTCAGACGTTAATTAACGTCGGGTCCAGGAGAGTCAGATGTCAAATAACGTCTGTCAAGGTTCTACCAAACGTTAAACAGTGCTGTTTTTTTAAGTTTTGTTGTTTTTACAACATTCTCACACCTAAAAATCAGAAAAAATCCATAATAGTTTCTAAACGCTTTTCTTAAGAGTATTAACTTCTATATTCCAGAACTACTAGTTAATCAATAACTAGAAAAAGCCATTGAATCAAATGCCTTGTAGTTTAAAAAAAATGAGTACAACAATATTGCATAGCTATGATAGTTTATACTACATAAATCTGTTAGGTATTTGTTATCCTCATGCCATCACCTTAATCTTATGTCGAGAGAAGAAAATAACTCTAGCAGATTACAAGAGATGTCTCATAACAAAATCAAACCAAAGAGAAACAAAAGACATGAAAAAGAACATTACCTCAGTTACTTGCTGGTTTTGAGGTCCTTGATTTAACCTTACCTCACTCACCCTTCTTAATGGAGAATTAAAGATCAAGGAGTGACCACCTAAATATTACTCCAAGGCAACTTAGAGGTCAGTTTAAAGAAATGTAAACACTTCAACATCATTCATAAAAAAGAAAAATACTAAGAACTCTCATGTAATGAAAACATAAACTTTATAGTTCATGGAATGAGTCATCCTTCATTATTCACTCCACCCTAAATTCATTATGACTCATTTTCGTATGGAGTTCACAACATTGATCACCACATCACGCTCATTTACCCTCCAAATTAGATACACGGGTTATTAATTCAATTTCAATTTCAATTTCAAACGGCATGCATAATTAAAAGTCTAAAAGGAGGCAATCCACATGAGAGTGTTTGGTACACTTCTTATAATCATACACATATGAAAAGAATTACCTACAGTATGCATCATGCCATTGTAATCACAATTAACGCTCAATTTAGTAATAACCCTAAATTTAGAAATGGAAAACTAACCCCTTCTAGCAAATGAAAGACGAACTTGGAGAAGGTGGCTTTAAGGTCTTTGCACGCTGTTAGCCAAATGGGGGTGAAGAGCAAGTGGGACGAATCTCAAAACGCTGCAAATGGGGATGAAAACGCAAAATATTCGGTTCAAAATGCCTAAAATCAATTCATAATCAAATCCCAACAAGTTTGGTGGTGAAAAACGTTCGAAACTCACCTAGATAAAGTCGAAATGGGGGTCGCCGGTGGAAAACGCTCGCGGAAACAGTGAAACAACGTAGGGTTTCTGCGTTTCGCGTAGAGATAAGTAAAACTTAACGTCGGTGGTGAAGGAGTCCGACGTTAAGTGACGTTGGGGGAACAACAGTCTGACGTCCTTTTTTAAATGACGTCGAGGTGTTTTAGGCAGACGTTAAATTACGTCTGATCTGGAACAGACAGACGTTAAATTACGTCTGACCTGGAATAGACAGATGTTAAAAAAGTTCGATAATTTACAAAAATGCCACCGGTAATTTTTAACGTTGGAGTTTTTTTGGGCAGACGTTATAGGGGTGACGTTATAACGCTTTTTTGTGTTAGTGCTTGCCCATCGTGCGTTCGACGCATGTAATCACCATACAAAGGACTCTTCGCCCATTAGCAACCGACGGGAACTCAACCAGTTCCATGCCCATCTTGCGTCCAACCATCAAGCACATCCCAGAACCCTATTGGACTTAGTCCTTCAAGCCCAAACACCACAACCACATGCATATACTTCCTATACTTATGAAAGAGTAGTCAAATCAACACATAAAGCACATACAAACATGGCAATTCGCATAAACTTGCTTAAGCTAGGGACCCTCGCCCAAGCTAAACCCTTAGTCTCGCTTAGGCTAGTCCACCTCGCCTAAGCGAGCTTAAAACATTGGCTTCTTCACGTTGTCTCGCTTAGGCGAGATACTCTCGCCCGGGCGAGTCACACCTTCGCTCAAAATAACACACACATCTCGTCTGTGTTATTTGATTTATTATCATTTTGTTAATATAATTGTGAGTGGTGAGTGATATCATAATTATAGGATTATAATGGTTATTACCAAATGTTAATTGGCATAGTGGTTGTGCTTTGGCATTATGAATGGAGGGTCACGAGTTCAAAACCTTGATGGACATAAAGTAAGCCTTATTTTTGCTAAATATTAGTTGCAGTTTGAATGTGAAGAGGCAAAGAAAACCTAGCAGAAAGGTAACCTGCTGAAAAATCACCAACTAAGGGACTTGAATAGCAATTATATTAACAAGCATACATGGAACTTGAACCCAAGTCCTCTCACACAATCAAAGTACTCTCAACCACTTGAGCTAGTACTTTTCCACATCACATCAAATAATAATTAATGCCATAAAGACTCTTTCTACCCACATTTATTAATTAATTAATTATGTAATTAATTAATTTTCACGGGTCTTACATGAAACACACTGGGTACATATGGATTTTTACACAAAAAACAAAATAAGAATGATGAAATTGTTAGATACAAAACACAGTTCGTTGCTCAAGATTTTTCACAAATCATAAAACCTGATATTGATTTGTGAGAGACATATTCACTAGTATTGGATGCAATGACATTTAGATATTTGATTATCCTAGTTACACAAGAAGATCTGCATTTACATCTAATAGATGATGTTATAACGTACTTGTATGGTTCTCTTAAGACTGATATTTATATGAAAATTCCTGAATGATTTAATTTCCCCAACAAGACAAATTTAAAAGAGGATTATTCAATAAAACTAAACAAGTCCCTTTATTGATTAAAGCAATAAGGACATATGTGGTATAACCGTCTTAGTGCGTACTTGTTAAAAGAAGGGTATGGAAATGATCATATTTGTCCTTGTATTTATATGAAAATATTAGAAAATGAATTTGCCATCATTTTTTTTATGCAGATGACATAAACATCGTTGGAACTCTTAATGAGCCCACAAAGACAATTGATTACTTAAAGAAAGTTTAGATAAAAGATCTTGGAAGGGTAAAGTTTTGTTTGAAATTAGAAATTGAGTATTTAAATAAAAGTGTTTTTATACATCAAGACATTTATATAATGAAGGTGCTTAAAAGGTTATAAATTGACAAGTCACATCCATTATGCATTCCAATGTTTGTAAGGTTATTAGATATTGATAAAGGCTCTTTTAGACCCCAAGAAAATGAACTTCTTGGTCCAGATATTGCATTTGTTGTAAATTTGTTAAGAAAAAAATATTTTTTCACATACATGAAGGCATTTGATTAGAGTAAAACATATACTTCAAAGTATATGGACTTATTTTATCCAAATGATTCAAAATCATATCTATTGGGTTAAGCATATGCACATTATTTATCAAATCCTCACAATGTCACAATGGTTAATAACAAACATTATATTTGTTCACATGTGGTAGCACAATGATTTCATGGCGGTCTGTGAAACAAACCATAACAACGACATCGCCAAATCATGTAGAATTTTCACAATACATGAGGTAAGTTGAGAATGTATTTGGTTAAGGACTATAATTCAACATACGTGACAAACTTGTGGTTTATCGTTGGGAAAATTGAATTAGCAACCATATATGAAGACAATAACACATTGTTCAATTGAAAGGATATTATAGAGATAAAAAAATTAGTTGTATGAAAAATTGACAGATTTATTTGCAATTTTTTTACCAAGGAGAACTTTTAAACAATTAATTTACAAGATTGGACTTTGCCATCTTAATGATGTGAGTTTACATGAGGGGAGAAACAAATTATCTCATGAACAATATTATATTAAAAAATACAAAATGTTGTTTTCTTTTTTCTTTACTAGGTCTTATCCCAAAGGATTTTTACTAGGTTTTAAAGAGCAACATTCTCTTATCAATGGACACCCAATGGGGAGTGTTATGAATTAATAGTTATCCATTGATTTGATACACAATTTGATACACTTACTCATATGATTGATATTATATGATTAATTACTCTTTATGAGAGGTTTAAAACTATTTGACTATTTAATTTCTATTTGTTATGGGTTACATATTGTATGTATAAATAAGACTTTTTCTATACGCGATCAGATATACAAAAAACTTACTCCTTATTTTCATTCTCTATTAGTCCTTGTCTTTTATTTATTATTAGCTTTATTTTATAACACAAACTTATTTTTAAGTATATAAAAAATAACATTTAAAAATTGAGATTTTTAATAATGTAGAGTGCTACAATCTAACGTAATTATCCTAAAGTCTAAAAACATTATACACGTGCTTAGCATTTTTTTTATCCTCTTAATTATTATTTTAAGATTTTTTTTTTAAGTTTATCCTTTGTTGTTTTCCTTGGATCAAGTGTGATTAAATACTACTTTTAATGACGAGTTATTTGGATATTAGTGGCTAGATAAATATCTTATTTAAACTAGTAGAAATGCATGCATGTTATATGTGTTAACTTTTTTTTATTACAACAAATATTTTATTAAACTGTATAATAATTTTTAATTATTGAAATAGAAATATTAATACATATTATGAAATAATTTTACTAAAAAGATAATTAAGAAAATAAATGTTTTGTAACTTTTTATTGTATAAATAGGTTTTTATATTATGAAATAATTATATGAATTCAAAGTAAAATTGAAAAGGAAATTTTTGATTTGTTTTAGGAAAGAAGTTAGTTACAAAAATATAAAATTAAAAAAGAAATGTGTAAGTAAATCCTCTTTTATTAATAATACATACATATTTAGTTTCTAAAAAAATCACGTGTTGATCGATCAAAAAATATTCCACTACAAAGTAATATTCACTGGCAAACATATTTTTCCAACGAATTACCGACATGCACCAATCCATTTGTAAATATGACAGGTAATATTTACCGACGGATATAGTCTTTGGTAATTACCGAAGGTCAAAATTCGTCAATAATTACTGAAGGACACTTCCATCGGTAATTATCGATGCATATTAACCTTCAGTAATTACTGACGAATATCTGTCGAGAAAAGTAATGTCATGCAATAGGCGAGTAATTTTTCAATAGATCTAGCGATGGTAATATTTATCAGTATTGTCAATGATATTTTTGGATAGATTCTACAGTTCCAACTTCCTAAGCTTAGATAATTATCAGACTTGCAATCTCATAGATACAATCAGACCTACCAATATCATATATAATTCTAGCCAAGTAATCCAAACAACCATCATACAATATTATATGTCTACATACACCACACAAACATCAATATTCTAAAATGTCTATATATAAAATAAAAAACAATCTAAACATCAATCAATCATAGAGTATAATGTGTTCTTTAACTAATGTAACCACACATACAAACTCAATATAGAAAGAAGTTGTAATAGTCTACATAATCATCAAAATGATTTTCTTCTGCTTCAGGGTCTTGTTGTTGTTGGGACTATGGCTGGACTACGGTGGGTTGGACTAGAGTGGGTTGTACTGGAATGGGTTGCACTAGAGTAGGCTGGACTAGTGGGTTGCACAAAGTCTTCCTTTATTTTTTCCACCGACGACGTCAACCCAACACTGTGTCCTAATGACGTCTTCTTGATCAGCATCATCATTATGCTCTGATGCATCAACACATGACCCTTGCTCAGATATGATTTGTGACAATCTACTTGAAAATTTTTGTTGTTAAAGAAAACAATGATAAATTAGTTAAATAAGGTATGATATTTAAGTTTAAAGGAATTAATAGTAAAAGTTTTTGTTTACATGTGTTCTCTAAGACCTTTCATGAACAAACTGGTCAGATGCCTTGCGAAGATAAGTTTGGTAAAATACCTCATCAATATACGCCTCCCGCCCTAGCTCTTTTGCCTTTAACAAAATAAAGGGTTATATATGTACATCGATTGTAAAAGAGGTAATTTATATCGTAATATTAAAATAAAAGAAATTAAGGTTTATACTTGATGAGTCATTATTTTCCTCCATTCCACTAGCCTTTGTGTACCCATTTGATAGTAGTGCTTAATTGTGTATCTTTAGTGTATTTTCATCTATTGGGCTTTATTGGGTCACTATTCCGAATTTGGGTTAATTTCACATTATTTGACCTAATTTTTGTTTTTAATTATTTTTAGGTATTTGAGTGAAGCACTTTTGGACCTTGGAAATTTATCTTAAGGTCAAGAGAGAGTTGCCACGTGATTTCCATATCATTACCACGTTTGCGCCATGTTAGTCAACCTGTCCACGTCATTGGGCTAGCATTTTCAGCCCATAGTGGCATTTTTGTAATTCTGAATGGTAGAATGACATTTTTGTAATTCTAAGTGGCAGATTTGATGTGACCACGTATAGGAGGTGGATTTTAGGTTTTCCAGCCACCATCTTCTTCTCCATTATCCATTTTCACGTTTTGAAGCTTTGGTGGGTGACCATGGAGGTGCCTTCTTTCGTTTTTCACATTTTAGCACTTGTTTCTACCATTTTTATTCACATTTGACATCACCTAATGTGGGTTTTAGGTTTTGAGTTCATTTGCTAGCTTGGGCATCTCATTTTGTGGATTGTTGACTTGGAACAACACCTATGTATGGGGTTTTTGGTTTTTATATCACTACAACGATTTTCGTTCCATTAAAGCTTTAAAATTCTCTTTTGCTCTTGAATTTGCGTTTGAATATTACCCAAGTTAGGGTTTGATGTTCTGGTTTTGTGAATTCCATTTTGAAGGGCTTGTATGCTCCATTTTCACGTCTAGCTAAGCTTTTTGTATTGATTCCTTGAAGAAATTGAATTGAAACCATGAGGTTGATGTTTTGCAGTGCACTTTCGTTCCTATTTTCTCTTCATCCTATTCAATTCGTAAATTTGAATGAAATGAGAATTTGTGATGCTTAATCATGGGTCCATGTTTTCTACACTTTTAAAGCCCTTGTTCATGCTTAGTGAGTTCGAGTTTTGCCATAGTTGCTTAATCTATATGTATGTGAAATTCAAAGAGGATGTGTGCTATGCTTAATGGCATAATGAAGCCCTGTTAATTTTTGCATAGTTGATTAATTCTGGTTTCATGAGAGTAAATTTGATAAGATAATTAATTTGGTAAGTTGTGATTGGTGGATTTTCAGTGGAATCAAGGAATCAATACATTTTGAATTCTGTTCAATTAAGTTTCGCTATTAGATTTTAGTAATTTTCTGTTGAAACTGAATCTGCCAACCCCCCTTGTGTTATAGTGTTGTGTTTGTTTGGAAAATGAAGCTTTGAACAAGAACATTGGTTGTTGGGAGACGACTCTGGTTGGTTACCACATATTGCATTTATCTAGTTTAATTTGGTGGGGTACGGTCTCTATCATACCATACGAAGGGCATGCTCATAAGTGGTAATAGAACCACATGTGTGTAGGGTCCCACCCTTTTCTAAAACTCTATTCCTTTGGGTTGTAGCACATTTATTGCGATAAGAAGCAAATTTTCAATGTTCTAGTAATCGATTCCAGATATGGTCCCCAATCTAATAAGGGTGCTCTCACTAAATCATAGCATCTCTAAACATCTCAGTTAGCCTATGAGATCTATGTTGTGGAAATTTTTTCTAATTTGAGCTTCGTGCTCACGTCGCACCTAAACCTTCATCTTTAAAATAAGTCAAATACAAATCATCTTGATAAGACATTATGAAGCATGGTATTTAATGGAAGTATACATCTATTTTGGATTTGAAATAAATACATGAATAGAAAACGAAAATAAGTTCCATGAAATTTTACCTTAAATCGCTGCCAGAAAGGTTCTTTGTCTTCTAGAGGTTTTGCTTACCATGATGGCCAAGGCGAAAGGAATTGTTACTTAATTGATCTTGTGATGGTCTGAGAAGCAACTCTAGAAGGAACAAACCTGTATATAAATGCATAAAAGTCATGAAAAAGAAGTCAAGTAAATATCAAGTCATGTAATACAAATTAATATTTAAGATAATCGAATATTACCCTCAATTAAAAGACTCAATCATCGCTTGCTCATGGAGAAGAGGGTTAATATCATCAACAGCTAAATCAGGAGCATCTGATGTATTGGCAAGATCAAAAGCGGGATTTGAGGATAAGGAAGGTCTAGAACCAATGTGAACCACAACAGGGGAATGGTGACTAAATGGATGTACTTCGAGCTGGTGCTATATGCAAATGTTGTGGTGTAGATGTAGATGGTGTGGTAGGCATAGCAGGGTATGGTGTGGGTACCCCAACAAGATGGTGCCTGAATGGGTGCACTCTATGGTATTTGGTTAGGAACCTCTATAATATAGCGTGGCTACCCTTTTGGTTTTTCTATCTTCTTCCCTTTATCGGAACCAGATGGACGTCTAGGTGACTTGCAACAATCAAACTATATAAAACCACTAAATTCAACATCAAGTATCAAGCAAATAATTATTTTACAGTTTCAAATGAAAATTGTTAATTCACAATATCAACCACAAAGATAATACTTTCATAAGTGATATATTTAAAGTTTGTCAAAAGATAATTAAGGAATGTTTTACATAAATTTAACAATTACAACAACCACAATAACATCTCACAACAACCAAATAGTTCAATCATTGTCGTCATCCTCCTTCTCCTCATCATTTTTTTCATGATCGTCATAGTCATCGTCATCATGATCTTCTTCGTCATTATCATCATCATCATCATCATCTTCTTCTTCTTTTTCTTCTTCTTTTTCTTCTTCTTTGTCGTCTAGATCTTCTTCGTCGTCTTATTCTTCTTCTTCATTTTGTTCTTGTATTTCTCCTTCCATTTCTTCAGGAGCATAATCAAAGTCATGCAATATAGATGCACTTCAACTTCAATTATTTCATGGGCATGTGACATTTCATCAACTTGATAGGGAATTCCCTCTTCCAGCTCATTGGACTAAATGCATGTTAAACCTGATGTGTCTAATATAACCCAACCAAGAGGGAGTGAATTGGTTATTTAGATTTTTAACTGTTTTAAAGAGAATCTTGAATACTATCTTTAATCTTGATAACCCTAATAACCAGTTTTCCAAATTTGTATTTTTGGACTAATTTAATCAATTAGGAAAGGCATAAATGATGAAAGAAGCAAAAGAACACAATAACTTTTATACTGGTTTTATTCAAGATGAATATACGTCTAGTCTTCTCCTAAGCAACTCGAGCTCAAGAGGATTCCACTAATCAATAGAGTTACAAGAATTACAAGAACATCTATATAATTCAACACCCTAAAGACCAAGGAGCTTGAACTACAAATCAATAACTCCCCTAGATGCAATGCCTCCACACAATTGCAACTAGACCTTCACTCATACAGTGAACATAAATACTTTTCAAAAGAGCACAAGGAACAAATACACCTAATGAATGTGTAGATGTGACACTCGATCCTAATGCCAAGCTTGACCATCCAAGACTGAATCCATCATGAATCTTCTTGAATGTCCAATTGAATGATCTCCCAAGAAAGCAAGAACTCTACGAATCTCAATCTTAGAAAAATCTCTCAGAAAAGTCTCTTCTCAATTCAGTGATGCATAATTTTCAAATTGATTTCAGATATGTTTTTAAATCAGAGTTGTGCTGTTGAGATTAGTGGATTATAGAATTTACCTAATTGATTATCGTGGGTGAATTTTCACTACATTAGTATAGTGCCTTTTGATAATCCATTAGTTAAATATCCAATCTATTAACAAATTTTGCATTTGACATATTCAAGTGTTTGACAACTAATTTATACAATTCAAGCTTGGCTTACACATAATCCTAGATATACATCACCTATACAAATGATAAGTTCAAGAGTAATCCTAAAGTAGTAATTCGACATCACCAAAATCAGCTTTGTTAGATTGAGCAGGCTCCCGTTCTCAACAATCTCCCCCTTTTTGATGATGGCCAATTTGATCCTGCAATAGAGAAACAAGACAAAGACCTTTCTCCCCTTGGATATTAGCAAAAAGAGCAAAGGGGTGTGACATAACCAAACAGGCACATGCATGGAACATCATAAAATAACAGCATAGATTATGACATTATTAAAAACGCAACAAGTGTAATCATCAACACATTATGCACTATAAGAAAATGCTTCATTAGTAACCAAATTTAGTGACCAAAAGTTGTTAGTCACTATAGTGACAAATTTAGATACCAATTTACAAAATAAAAAATTATTGGTCACTAAAATAGTCACTATTATAAATAAAAAATTATAATTGGTCATTAATTAATTAGAGACGAATTTAGAAACTAATTCATTTTGGTAGCCAAAATCTAGGTAGCTAATTTTTAGTGACCAATTTACTTTAGTAGCCAAAACCATGGTAGTTAATTTTAAATAACAATTTAGTGACCAATTATAATTTTTTATTCATAATAGTGACTATTTTAGTAACCAATAATTTTTTACTTTGTAGATAGGTATCTAAATTGGTCACTATAGTGATTAACAATTTTTAGTCATTAAAATTGGTTACTAATGAAGCATTTTCTTGTAGTGATGAAACTAGGTTAAGATCATAAGGCATACAAGCAGAACGCATATGAGCAATTAAGTAATACAATATCATGGTGCAAAGTATTTATACATCAGAGTGCATACAATCAGTTAAGGATTACAGTACTAGCATATGACTAATATAATAGATTATGTATGTTCATAAGCGAATGACCCATAACAGGAAAACAATAATCGTTTAGAGAATTACCTAATGGATTAGCTAGCAAGTAAAACACATAATACAAATTAGGAGAAGGTTGTTTAATAATAATCAAAGTACGCAATTTCAATCACATTATCAAAACACAGTATAAGAACAACACATGCATCTCAACAGAAGGTGATTTAGTAGCCATCAAGGCACACAATTTTAATCAAGCACTCAACACACAATCACAACAACAATCCATTTTAATCAATTTGAAGCTATTCTAATGAATTAATTTATGCAGAAATATGAAAAATGCACATTTTACTTCCTTTTTAGTGAACAAACATGCAATAAATTCAAAATACGGGAGTACTACAACCAATAATTATTCTTGATCATAATAGACGAGGAACTTTTCAGCTTGGCAATGCCTAAAATTTGACCTCTGTTATTATCACCTCTTGTAACATGACCATTAATTGGCTTTCTAAGATATCTTGCTGAAGTTCTTCACATCTCCTTTCATGTGTCTTGAGCATCCATTATATAAAAGCTACATTGTTTCCCTTGCATCGAGACACAATGGAAACATAAATTAAAGAGAAGATGCAGGTACCCAATTGAACTTGGGTCCTTTCATGTTAGTGGCTTGAGGGGTTCTTTTAGGTACCCATTTGTACTTTCCTTTAGGAACCCCACAATTCTTAAAATAGCAAGAATTTGATGCATGACCAAGTTTAGAACAATATGTGCAAGTGATAGATGATGGTTTGCGCATATTGAGAGAATTTCTAAAGCTTAATCAATTAGATTTTCCAATATAGCGTATTCCTTATCTATTAAGAACACTTCTTTGAGATCCTAGCACTACATCAAGATTTGATCTACCTAAAGTGAATTTTGTGAGTGTTTTCACTAGGTAATCTATCTTTTCTAGTTGTCTTGGACAATTTTCACATTTGAGAGAACCTATGTCATATTTGGACCTAGAATCTTTCTCAGCTTTTTCTAATTTTTCAAGACTCATTTTCAAACTTGTATTTTCCTTTTCTAATTGCTTTACCTTGCTTTCTAGCCCTTTATTTTCTCCTTTGCACCTATTATTTGATTTTTGCAATCTTATGGCTTTCTTATGCAATTCATTAAATACATCAAGTATTTCACAATAACTATTTTCATAATAATTGGATTTGAAACTACTCACACTACTCTTAGAGGAGCCTATTCCAACCATCAGACAAAGGTTGGTTTCTTCCTCAGTGCTTCAATCAGAGTCACTGGATGAGCTGGAGTCACTGTTGTAAGCTTTCTTTTTCTTCTTGTGCTTATTTGCCTAACCTTTCTCCTCAAATTTATGCTTCAGCTTGAGTACAGGACAATCCGATTTAATGTGTCACGTTTGCCATACTCATAGCAGGTTGGAGTGCTAGAATGCTCTTGCTTCCTAGAGTGTCTTTTATATATGTTCCTCATTATGTGACTCGAACTTTATCTTACCACGATCTTTGAGCTTCTTCGATGGATACTCCTCGGTCTTACTCGTCATGTCCTCGGTACTTGACACTTGATGGAACATAGGGAGGTTACTTGTAGAAAGAACTCCAACGATCAAGTTAACATAAGTTCTCAATCAAATATCAGATTATACACTGATGAAATGCGTAGCTTTAATTACTGCGGTCCACTCTTATTTATCAAAGACTAATCTTATTTTCCTTGGTTTAGACAATGGGTTAGACCTTGATTATCTCTTTAGTGGTCCAATCATTTATTGGGCTTATGTGGGTCTGGTTAGGCCCAGGTTTTAGGTTCAACACCTTTTTTCACAGTGGTGTAACTGATTTATTCTATGTTAGAGTATGCAACGTTACTTCTTATGATAGGTGTTTGAGGAGGTTGTGTAGGTAATGAACTTGGCCCTCGTGTAGATTTAGTTGATTCATTGTTTCACCCTTATATGTTTAGCTGTGGTCTGTGTGTAATTTCTTTAGCCTTAGTACCTATTTGCGAGTTAGCAATCTTTCCTAAGATGGTGGATAATTCGAGTACTATGTTACAACAACAAACTTTGGCTATTTTGGTACGTAGTAGTCAATCTGGCCACTAGTGGTTCATAGTAGTTAATAATTCCACTAGGGGTACAAAACTGCCAATCTGGCCATTAGGGGTACATAGCGACCAATTTGGCCACTACGGTAGAATTTAAAATACTTTATCTTTCTAAATTTTAAAACTTCTTCTAATGTCATGTTAGATATCAGTAAGAACTTTGACACCTAAACTTTATCAATTATTTGTCATTGTATCAAAATTTTTTAAATAGAAAAAATAAATTAAATAATACAAAGTATGGTGTACCACAACAAATCTATGATAAAAGTTACACTTCAAGAAACATAGACAAAATATATTTATTGTGAAAAAAAAACTAAATAAATACATAGAGGTAAAATATTAAATTAGTTATATTGTTATTTGTGAATCAAAGCTAAATTATCTACCTTATCAACACAATGATTCCCCCACGAAAAATATGAGAAACTTTGAACTACATATACTTACAAAAATTCAAGCACTGATGCCATTTGCATTTAACACTCCAAGGAACCTCTCATTTATCCAAAAAACTATAACAAAGTAAAGAAGAATCACTCTCAAACCAAAGTCTTTGAAACCCTCCCTCTAAGCATGCTCCAAAGCATAAATGACCCTTATTAACTCAAAAAAATATAAGTCTGCATCCCTAAAAAAAGTTGAAAAGTTACCCACATATTCACCTTGACTACCAACACATGAAGCTAAACTAGAACAACCCCTAGCTGCACCACCAATATTCACCTTGACCTGATTACCAAATGAAACTTTACATATTACATCTATAGATGAAACTACCCTACCCTCCCTAGTTTGAATATTGACAAATTTCAGCACCAAAAAATCAGAGACAATATTAGTCATATACATCTTAGATTTATTCTTAGCCATACACACTAACTCCTTACTTTGAAAAATTACAGAAGGAAATATAATTCGATCTTGAAATCTATTATGAGTTCTTATCCTCCAAATCATCCAAATAAATGTACTAATGGCAGTAACTTTAAGCAAAAGTGGCAATGATGTGACAACTATCTCTTCATCTTAAAATTAGTGTCCAAGCTCCAAAATTGCTTCACAAAAATACCTACAAAATAATTAGAAACAAAAATTATACCAATTAATGCCAAAACAATCAAAATTCGGAATAATGGTTCAATGAAGACCAATTGTTGAAAATGCACTAAAAATAGAAAATTAAGCACCAAACATCCATCAAGATGAACATAAAAAGGCAATGGAATAAAGGAAAAATAATGACTCATTAGTGTGAGAAGAGAAGTGGCGTCAAGCAAGGAGGTTTCCTCCACAACTGTGTCCAGCAAATAAGGATTGCTAAGGAATAACTTGACATGGTGGCCATTTACTTTGAAGCTTTTATTCGTGGATTCGCTTTTGATCTTCACTGCACCATAAGGAAAAATGTAAGTTACAACAAAAAGACCAATCCACTTTGAGCGAAGTTTACCACCCATGAGTCTAAGCTTTGATTTATACAACAACACTTTATCTCCAACCACAAACTCCTTTCTGGCTATGAAGCTATCATAGAATTTCTTCAATTTCTCTTTGTAGAACTTGTTGTTCTTGTAGGCTTCCAATTGAATCTCGTCTAATTCATTCATCTGAAGCTTCCTTTGCTTCCCAGCTTGTTCAAGAGAGAGATTGCAGGACTTCACAACCTAGTAGGCTTTGTGCTTTATCTCTACAAGAAGGTGACATGCTTTACCAAAGAAAACCCGATAAGGAACCATCCTTATGGGAGCCTTATAAGCAGTCTTATGCGCCCAAAGAGCATCATCCATTGTGTTGCGCCAATCCTTCCTATGAGGTTGTACAATCTCGGCTTGCCCATTAGTTTGGGGGTGATAGGGTGTAGAAATATCGTCACAACCCCATAATTTTTTAGCAAAGCCTACATGGATCTATTTCAAAAGTGTGTGCTCTGATCACTAACAATGGGTCATGGTAATCCAAACTTGCAAACGATGTGAGATCTAACAAAATCGACAACAACATGAGCATTGGTTGTCTAGGTGGCTTTGGATTCCACCCACTTTGAAACATAATCAATAGCAAGTAGAATGTAGGAGAAGCAAAAAGAGACAGGGAAGGGTCCCATTAAATCTATAACCCAAACATAAAAAATTCACAAAATAGAATAAGTTGTTGGGGCATTTGTCTCCAAGAGATGGATCCCTCAACTCTCTGACATTGCTCAGAAGTGCTGCAAACCTTCCATGCATCGTTGAATATGGTGGGCCAATACAAACCACAATCATGCAGTTTGCGAGCAGTCCTCTAAATCCCGAGGTGACCACCAAGTGCGGAAGAGTGACAGAACTGCAGGAGTAAGTCAATCTCATGGTCTGAAATGCATCTCCTAACCTAATGACCTGGTCACTTCACAACTTCCACAAATATGGGTCATCCCAAACATAATACTTGGCACTGCTCTTAGTCTTGTTAGTTTAAGCTTTGGATGTTAAGGGAGGGAAACCAAAGCAATAAGATAATTAACAATATTTGTTATAAGATCCGAAAAAATTAAATAAATAAACAAACATTTATTTCATAAATGCGAGGAAAGGAATCCTTAACTTAATTAATGAGGAGAGTTATGAAATGGAGCAATGGTAGGTCAAGTGGTTGAGTGTAGGAAGTGGTGTTTAGAGGACTTAGGTTTGAGTCTTATGTATGCCATTAGTATGACATTTGATTATTATGTTTTTAAAATATGCATGAATGTATAATGTGTGCTTTGTATTTATTTATGTGCATGTAATAATAAGAAACATAAAATGGCTTGTTGGTTTGTGCTTATGCTTTGTAAACATGTGGGTGCTTGTTCAAACCTTGGTTAGCACAAAATAGTGTTTTTTACGTTACAATATTTTGGCTACATTGGTAATTAATCAGTGTCTGTATGGAAGCTAGAAGGGTAAAAGTTATGGGAATATCGGAGGAGAAACTCCTAGTTAATGGATAATGAATGACACTTAAATTATAAAATTCGATTTTCATTAATTTGGTAAAATTCCTAAGTTAAAAATTTAATTAAGGAAGGGATAGAAGAGTATTGGTGAGGGTATTTTCGTGTGGCCAGGTTAGGAGAGTGTCTCAGACCACAAAACTGAATAAAAGAGAGTTGGTGAGTGTTCTAGTATTAGAGGCAAGGGTTGATAAACCATTCCAGATCATGAAGGAAATTCTATAAGGGCTTTTGGAGCAAGGAAATCCAAGTAAGAGAAGCTGCACTTATTTGTTTATCATGTGAGTTGTATGTTTTCCATCTATGTCTGGATTAGGGATGCCAAATTATCCTTGAAGTTTCTGGTTTCTCCCATTTTTCTGGGTTTCTGCCTAGAAATCGCCTAGCAATGTTCTTGGGGGTCACTAGGTGACTCATGGGCATGATGAACATTTCTAGGATTTTTTTCTAGAAATCGTTTGGCGGTGGCTGTGGGACACCGGGTGGCACACGAGGTTTTTTGGGGCTTTTGTGATGAACTACGACATTCTTGTGATTCTGGATATATTTTATCTCTGTTTTGCTGAGTGGGTTATGATATAAATTTAATTGATATGCTATTATTTGATGGTAATTTGGTACTTGATAATTATATCAGCAAAAGGTCAATGTAGGTTGGGGTTGAATTGAAAGCATGATGTTCATAGTAAGATGGTTGTAATTGGGTAATCATTAATTCTAATTGGACATGTATGAATTTGGATGTGTGCTTGACTGTATATTTTGTGCAATTGAACGAATGGTTTGACTTTTGGGTGTTTTGGGGGTTTTCTCACAGGTGCAAGAAAATTTGGAAATTTCCAAAACGAATGCACCGCTTGGCGGCCACCAGGCAATACCCACTGTCCAGGAGCCCTTTTTGTGGTTAACTGTGTGAAGTGCGAGTTGGGGGTTTCTTTTGGAGATGATTGGACTGATTTATGTACTAATGCAATAAAATTGGACCAAGTGTATTGTTGTGGGTTTGAGGCACTAATATAATTGACTAGTTATGTGGAACTTGATTTTGGACAAGGTATTGCTTAAAGGAATTAGTGTGGGTACTGCCGGATATGATTATATGTTTTGCATGAGTTATGGTCTATGTGGTAGATGATTTTGAAGTCACTAAAAGCATGAATAATACTTTGTTGAATTCAAGTTGCAATTTTGGTTGCGTTTTATATGTTTGGAAATGTTGAACCTATGCCAGGGAATGCTTGACAGTATCATGAGTGGGTAGGTTCGTGATTGGTGATGAAACGTGTGATTAATATGAGCGGGGTGGTTCATATTAATGATGCTCTCATGTGAGGATACGAGCGGGGAGGTTCGTATGTTTCATGCTCAAACTTGAGAGTTATTGTGTGCCTAGTTACGAGTTGTAGCTTGGAATGTGGAGTTGAACACGTGGCCCTTCCAAGTTATAGCCTGATGGTAATTGGAATTCCGGTGTGAGTTGTACGAGTTGTGGCTCGTACAAATTGGTTTCACTTGATTGCCCTTCACGAGTAGTGGCCAGTGAGGTTGGTAGTCTCGTGAAAAATACGAATTGTGGTTTGTATTGGGGATAAATTCCAATTTTAATGTTCCAATTTTAATGCTTCCAATTTTTCTCCCCTTGTGGATTTATCAAATAGAAGCAATGCAATCAAGAGAACAAGAAACTTAAAATTTCCATTAATGAAATCAAACGATGCAATAAACAGAAACTTAAATAAAGAACAAAAACAAAAAACTAATACAATCAATAGGCTAAAATAAAAATCAACCGACTAAAAAACCTGACAGAACTCATAGAAAAGCAACACAACTACACGAATGAAATGAATAATTCTAAAAGTCAACACATTCAATCATCTTGAGGATTGTTTTTGGTCTGAAATGATGTTAGTAGACCATGAATGTCATGGATTTGGCCATAAAAATCATTGAACCTTCATTGCAAAAGGTATGATGTGCATCTTGAGACACATTAAGTTCATCCAGTTTGTGTAGCATCATGCTCTAAAACTGTAAGTACATAGGGCCTCTGTCCTCTAGACGATGTATGGGATGATATCCATTGGTCCATTAGTGGGCTCTTGCTCTTCTTCTTTATTTGCTCCACTTGGGCCAGCTTCATGGTCACTTGCACTACCAACAGTCCACACATTCCCCACCTTGATAAAGCCCATCTTGTGCAGATTGAGATATAAGGTTTGGTTCAAAAGTCTCGTTGACTCTTCCAATTTCTCTTCTACATCAACATCAAAGTACTCTATGAACTTGGACACCAAAACCACATAGGACAACCTAAAATTCGTCAGTGTCTTGGCCTTGAGCATGTGATCATGAAGCACAAAGATCCAATCAACTTGCACATTGTGTTGGTTGCAATACATGAGGATCAAATCTCCCTCGTTCAAGGTAGAATGGTTGCTTCCATGTGGAGCATGATTTTTTTGATGATCATAGCAAGAATCCTTTAATCCACCTTGAGACCACCAACATGGAAATTATGGAGCTCAGCACCAAGGTTCCTTAAGCATTGCCCATAGTATTGGACTTTTGTTGAACTCTTGCACAACACCAGTTTCACCTTTCCTCACTTGAACTCCTCTTTGCCTAAGTCCAACAACATCGTTCAAGGCATTCTTGGATATATCCATTCGAACTCCTTTAACACTAGACAACAACACATCATTCTTGAATTGCAAGTTGCTGAAAAACACCTTCACCAAGTCAAGATAAATTTCCCCTTAAAGTTCAAGGAAAGACATCAAGTTTTGACGCTTAAGTTGTTGGAGGAGTGCATCAAACCCTTCAATTCGCAACCATGAGTACCTTAGCACCTTAGGAATGTTGATTTTTTTCTTAGTCACCTCTATGAAGAACACTTGGATTTTCTCCTCATTTCAATCAAATGGAGTTTCAATTCTCCCATGGTGTTCTTGCTTTAGAGAACTTGGAGTGGGAGGGGTAGAGTTTCTTCATCTTATTGATTGTTGTGTTGTTGACGACGAGGCATGATGTTTGTGGTGTTGTTGTTTCTAAGAGATGATTGATGCAAATGCAAGTTTTCAAGTGCAGTATTTATAATTGAACACGTTGAATTGCGGAATCAGTGGATTAAATGATGCAGATTTATTTTCATTAATTTCTTTTAGGTTACCAAAGCCATGTTAATGCACCAAAGTGTAGTATCTCAATAAAGCATAATGTTTCCAATGGGTTTTTATGAATGGATCAATTAGCTCAGATCATGTAAGATGCATGCACATTGGAATCACACAACACATATGCTTTATGGTCAAAGAGTTCAGGAAAAGCAACACATAACTGATGTAATAACTGTTGGGGGCAGTTTGTACGTGACCACAAAATCCTTTCTTTGACTGGTTAACTTTTGGATTTAATTCATTCAAAAATTTGTAGTTCAAGTAAAATCAACACATAGATTTTAAAATTCAATAGACCAAAATTTCATCAGATCAAAGTGCACTACTCACAGAATCTGATTAGGAGAAATCAACACATAGAATTGTGAAAACAATAGATTAAAAATCATGACATATTGTGTTTACTACATATAGTGGCATCTTAAGTGAAATCAATGCATAGATTTACAGAATCATCAAATTGAAAATTTTGATAGATCATATTTTCTGAAAAACAGTGATTGTTTAAGTGAAACTAACGCATCAATTTATAAAATCAATAGACTGAAATTTTGACAAACCAAATTTTTTGCAATAAGAGACTATTTTTAGTAAAATCAACACATAGAATTAAGAAATCAACAGGATAAATATGACATTTCACATTTTATGCACACATTAGCTTATTTTAATGAGATCAATGCATGGATTTGTAAGATTAACATGCAAAAAACACATGAGATTACATTTTTCATGTCTAATATGCCTAGTTCAGTTCTTAGCTTGTTAAACCTATCTCGAGCTAATGGTTTTGTGAGTAAATAAGCTAATTTATTTTCAATTTTAACAAATTGAATTTCATAATCTCCCTTTTGAACATGGTCTCTAATGAAATGATGCCTAATCTCAATGTGCTTGGTTTTAGAATGTTGTATTGGACTAGTATTATCACAATACAAAGGTACATTGCTTAACTTTACACCATAGTCCATGAGTTGATGTTTCAACCAAATGACTTGTGCACATCCATGTTCAGTTGTTGTATTCATCTTCAACAATGGAGAGTGCCACACATGCTTGCTTTTTGTTGTTCCATGAGATTATACTGGAGCTAAGTAGGTGGTAAGTGCCACTTGTGCTTTTCCTTTGCACCATGTATTGTCAGAATTCGAAAAACCACCAAGAGTTATGTTAGAATCACATGGATACCATAAACCAACATTAGTTACTCCTTTCAGATACTTGAGAATACTTTTTGCAGCTTTAAGGTGTGACTCTTTTGGATTGGTTTGAAACCTTGCACACAAGCACACACTAAACTGAATATTTGGCCTACTTGTTGTAAGATAGAGCAAAGATCCAATCAATCCTCTATATTTTATTGAATCAATTTGTTGCCCAGCCTCATCTATATCCATAAGAAAGTTTATAGCAATTGGAGTGGCAGCCTATTTGCAATCCTCTATTTTGAACTTTTTCAAAAGATCAAAACAATATTTTGATTGGCTTAAAAAAGTTTCACGCTTTAGTTGCTTGACATGCAGCCCTAGAAAGTTGGTAAGCTCAACCATGATGGACATCACAAATTCTCTTTGCATAGCTGCAACAAACTCTTCACACATGGTGTTATTATCTTATCCAAAGATGATATCATCAACATTCAGTAGCATAACCTTTTGGTAAAAGAAAGTTACTTAGCCTTTCATACCACTGTCATAGTGCTTGTTTCAAACCATACATGGCATTTTTCAATTTGAAAACATGGTTAGGATAAAGGTGATCCTCAAAGCCAGGAGGTTGTGATATATACACTTCTTCATTTAAGAAACCATTCAAGAATGCACTTTTCACATCCATTTGATGCAATTTAAAGTTACACATGCAAGCATATGCTAATAATAATCTCACAACATTCATTTAATGCCATCTTCTTGACTATACCCTTTAATAACTTGTCTAGCTTTGTTTCTTATTATGTTACCATCTTCATCCATTTTGTTTCTAAAGATCACATATCATTTCTTGTGAATTGATTTAGTTCATCTTACATAGAAACAATGCAATTACTATCATTTAAAACATCATTCACATTCTTAGGTTCAATTTGAGACACAAATGCAACATGTTCACAATATGTAAGTTTGTGTCTAGTGGATTTCCAGCAAAATTTCTTCATCATTTGCATTATTAGACACTTGATCTTGTAGCTCTAGGTTAGTTTCATCAAATATAACATGCATGGACTCTTCAATAGTCCTTAGTCTATTGTTATAAACTCTATATGCATGGCCATGTATAGCATAACCAAGTATCACCCTCTTTTGTAAGTAAGCAATGTATGTTATATGATGCATGATAGATTAAGCAAGTATATATATATATATATATATATATATATATATATATATATATATATATATATATATATATATATATATATATATTGTTGACTCTTTTTCCTATCAACACAATGCCACCACATGTATCATAAATGAGGCAATGACTAGGTTCAAACAAAACTTTAAAACCTTTATCACAAAGTTGGCTTATACTTATCAGATATTCTTTAATCCTTCAACCAGAAGCACATTTTTTATGTTGAATGAGGATCCATTTCTTATGACTCCATTTCCAAGTATAACAATAAAAGGGTGTACAAAACAAACAAAAATAAGTTTTGGTTTGAATCAGGGGTTAAATAATTCTTTATGAAAAACTAATTGAGAAACTTTTTGATTTGATTTTTTTATAATTTTGAAAACTTTTTTTTATGTTTATTTTTAGAAATTTGAATTATTTGGAAATAGGTGTCATGCGACACGAGCGGTCGGACAGACACTAAAAATTAAACAAAGAAAACATTTTTTTATTTTAGTTATATATATATATTTATATATTTATATTTTGTGAAGAAAAAAAGAATTTTGAAAATTGGTGTTAGACAAACACTAAAGAAATGAGAAAAACTATTTTTTGTTATGATTTTTAGAATAAGGTGAAAAAAGAAGACCAAAAGTGGGTGATAAAAATGTATAATATTAAAACAAAATATAGTGAAAATTTAGGAATGAATAAATGAAAAAATTTGGCACTGACATACCTTGTAAACTTTCCAGTTCCTCCTCTTCTTTATTAATCTCCTTCTTTTGTTCCCTACATCATAATTATCTTTTCTATTCTTCTTATTCTTCCTACCCCCTCAAATATGTTTTTTTTTTTGAAAGAGATATAAAAACAGAGGTGTGTATGTGGGAGTGATGATGGGAAAGAATTAAAGAAGTATAGAGATTTTTTTTTCGATCCCTTTTCATGTGATAGACTGTCTATTTGTATTCAGAAATTGCAATATCAATGCAATTTTAGCCTTAAGTGTAATGAACAATATAAGGAAGAAATTGGTCATGATAACAACACATTATGTGAATCAAATCATAGTAAATCAGAGCACAAAATCAATAAAGATCAGTAATATTGATTCTAACCGTTAACAAATCAGAGCACAAAAATCAATCTCAATTAGTAATATTGATTCTAAATATATGAAGAGATATTGTTTTTAATTATTAGAATCATATCACTAATTTCTCTATCAAAACAAAGGTAGAAGATATGTTGAGTTGTTGGGCTCATGAAGAGGAGTGTGATAACAAATTAGGCTCTTCCTTCTTCTTTTTTCCTTTTTTTTCTTTTTTCCATCTCTTTTTTTTTCTTTTTTTTTCTAAAATTAAAGTTTGAAAATCTTTGAAGAAAATTTTGTTTCACATTTTTTTTATTTTCCATTAACTAAGAAAACTTTTTTTTATTTTTTTTTTTTTTTTTGAAAATAAATTTATTCACCCTGAC
>Ga0209589_1003314_pt1 | contig 28175 bp, 18 predicted proteins | sample CowpeawhiteBW_FD_187525 | JGI IMG/M metagenome (GOLD analysis project Ga0209589, IMG submission 187525) | Root nodule microbial communities of legume samples collected from California USA - Cow pea white BW (SPAdes) (version 2) | ecosystem: Host-associated > Plants > Roots > Nodule | place: USA...
CACTCTCGAAGGGGTGAATAGTTTTTGTAGGAAAGACTCTGGACCCTGCGATTCTCGCGTCACCACTTTGCTTGATATTGCCAAAGATTTCGGCTATCCCGTTCAGTTGGCGCGTTCCTGGATCGGGGATGATCCTTGTAACGATTGGAGTTTCGTTGTGTGTGCTGCGGGGAAGATTGTTACTGTGCATTTAGCGAAGCAGAATTTGACGGGAACGATTTCACCTGCATTTGCCAATTTAACTGATTTGAGAAACCTGTATCTCAATGACAATCATTTAGGGGGATCAATACCGGGAGGCTTGACTAACTTGGCTCAGCTTGAGGTTCTGGATGTGACTAATAACAATCTATCTGGTGATGCTCCAAAGTTCCCAACCAAGGTTAAGTTCAGTACTACAGGTAATCCTCTCCTTGGGCATTCTGGAGGTGGTGGTGGCAGTGGAACTACTCCATCAAGCGGTTCTGGTGATGCACCAAGTGGAAGTCCAAATGCAATTTCAAGTGATTTTTCACTCTCTCCTGCTTGGATCGCAGGTATTGTGGTTATTGCTGTATTTTTTGTGGCGCTGGTTGTGCTTGTCTTTTTCGTGGGCCATACCAAAAACTGGTACGGGAGATTGGGAAAGGTTAAGAATCTAGAAAAGGAAAAGAAAGTTGTTCCGAGAATTGAGGATGAATTTGTTACCATGTCAATTCAATTTCTTCGACAAGTAACGAAAAATTTCAGTGAAGAAAACATTTTGGGTAGAGGGGGATTCGGAGTGGTTTACAGAGGGGAATTGGAGGATGGAAATAAAATTGCTGTGAAGAGGATGAAATGTGGTTCTTGTAAAGGAACGAAGGAGTTGGAAGCAGAAATTGTAGTTCTGAGAAAAGTGAGACATAGGCACTTGGTGGCTTTTTTAGGACATTGCATTGACAACGACGAAAGAGTTTTGGTGTATGAGTATATGCCTCAAGGGACATTATCTCAACATCTCTTCTCTTGGCGTGAAAATGACAGTACTCCTTTGAGTTGGAAACAAAGGGTAACAATAGCTTTGGACGTAGCACGAGGAGTGGAATATTTGCACCATTTTGCTCGGCAAAGCTTCATTCACAGGGACTTAAAACCCTCAAACATATTATTGGGAGATGATATGAGAGCCAAGGTTGCAGATTTTGGTTTGGTTAAAATTATTGCTCCAGGTGGAAAGGATTCTGTGTGGACACAAGTGGCGGGAACACTTGGATATCTGGAACCTGAATATGCAGGTATATAAAGCTTTTGAATAAACATGTTTGTCTTCATTTGGTTTTATTAATTAATGTGATGTTGTTGGCAGCTACCGGAAGAGTAACGAGAAAAGTGGACGTCTATGCATTTGGAGTAGTTTTGATGGAACTAATTAGCGGTAGAAAGGCATTGGACAATAGTTTGGATGAAGAGATGTGCCATTTGGTTCCTTGGTTTCGTAGGATTGTAAATAATATGGAAAACATCTCACAAGTAACCGATGAAAGTTTGAACTTTGACGATGAAACAATGGAAACGATGGAAAGCATATGTAAAGTGGCTGAGCTAGCATGTCATTGCACTGCTCCAGAACCCCATAAAAGACCTGATATGGGACATGGAGTGAATGTCTTGGTTCCTCTGGTGGAACAATGGAACCCCATCTCCACTCATCAACAAGAAGAAGGTTGTGATGTAATATATGAAGAAAATTATGATATGTCTATTTCGGAAATCTTCTCAGGCCGATGAGATGTCTTTAATTTTACATATGTCAATGGATTTATGTACTTGTTGGAAATCCTCTCAAACCGTTGAGATGTCTTTAATTTTATATATGTTAATGGATTTATTTAATTATATCGTGTACTAAAAAAATTTATATTTTTTTAAAATTAATTTATTATAAATTTAATTTTAAAAATTTTAATCAATGAGTAATTTTTTCGTAAACAATTATTCTCTCTAAAATAATAAATTTCGCAAGTATTTTTTATGAAATTTCCCGTAAGCAAAATATTTTATAGAAAGATTGAGCGTAAATTCTTACAAACTATCTTTTATAACAAAATTTGTTAGTATTATTTTAGAAACAAAAATTTCTAAATAGGGGTATAATATTCTCACAAATACGGTGTTGACCAGTTTTAAATTTGATGATGAAGAGTATTCATGTGATGTTTGTAGTTGTAAGAAGTTTTGCTATTCTTAATCAATTTTTCTTCTTTTGTTTGGATGTGCATGCTAGAGTACGCGTAGAAAGACTTTTGTCCCGCCAAAATTCAGTGCCGCTGATGGTGGTTGACGCCGACCCTAAGCCCCATCCTATGTCTCTTAATTATATTCTCCAACTAATCATCTCATGACCAATCATTTTCTAAATAATCAATATTTAGACATTTTCTAAATATATAATAATTAAATAGAATCACATCTTTGTTGCGTGTTAAACGGCAGAAGCGTGTTCCAATGGAGGATATTTTGGACCATGAAAATAAAACTAAAAATAAAGGTGTTTGCTTAGAAACAAACAGGGTGTTATTAACAAAGCCTTGTAGTGATTAAGTCACTCGTACCCAATTATGCTTTGGGCCCAACTGGTACATGCCATGATTTGACAATCTGGATTCTACACCTCATCATACATACCTCATACTAATGTCTCAGACCAAAATTACGCTGCATAGGTGTCCCACACTGACACCAGTTAGATAAACAGCTATTGATTTTTCATTATTTTATACTCAATATTTATGTTAAAAAAAAACTTTAGATTACTTTTTTAAAAACAGTAATATTGATTATTTATTGTGTTCACTCATTAAAGAAAAAGTGATTTTTTTTCTTTCATATTTAATTTTATTAATCCAAATGATTATGTTTTTATTATTATGTAGTGATGCTCTACTACCTAAAAATAATGTATAATGTACAATGATATATAAATAATAAGTTATCCAACCAAAACTAAAATTTAATTATCATAAGACCTCTTAGCTTCTTCTCAACATTCAAAAAATTATTTATGACCATAAACAAAAGAATAAAACTCATAACCTAATTAAATTTTATTAATAATTTTTTGCACCACCAATACTAATTTTTAGGTATAATTACTGATTTGGTACCCCAACTTTTTCGTTAAGTTCAATTTGGTATCCAAACTTTTGGTTTATTCAATTTAGTACTCCAATTTTCTAAAGAGATTCAATTTGGTCATCTCCGTTAAATCAAAGTTAACACCATGTCCGTACAGGATACGTGTTAAGCCATTAATTTTTTTTTAAAATTTTTTTTCAAAAATTTTAAAAATTGCTACAGCTTATCATTGTGCCACGTGACAGCTTACAATCATGACACGTGGCACTGGTAATAGTTATTTTTAATTTAGTATCCCAATTTAAATTTTTGGTTCAATTTAGTACCCCAATTTTTTTAAAATAATCTAATTTCGTCCTTTCCACTTTGAGATCAAATTAGTAACTAAGTTTAATTATAACTTATATATACATGTTAAAATGATTATTTTGAATTTATACATCAAATCACTACACCTAAATATTCAAATTATTTTATTTTTTACAAGTGTAAAAAATTTCATGTGTAAAAAATTACAAAGGTTAAAATGTAAAAAATAAAATAATTTAAGTATTTAGGTGAAATGATTTGATGCATATATTAGAAAAAATTATTGTAACATGTATATATAAGTTGTAATTAAGCTTATTTACTAATTTGGTCTTAAATTGGAGAGGACGAAATTTGATCATTTTAAAAAATGTGGGTACTAAATTGAACCAAAAATTTAAATTGGGGTACTAAATTGAAAATAACTATTACCACTGCCACATGTCATGATTGTAAGCTCCCACGTGACATGATGATAAATTGACACGTGACAATTTTAAAATTTTTTGGAAAAAAATTAAAAATTTCATGGCTTGACACGTGTCCTATACGGATATAGTGTTAACTCCAACTTAACGGAGAGGACCAAATTGAATCTCTTTAGAAAATTGGAGTACTAAATTGAATAAACCAAAAATTTAGGTACCAAATTAAACTTAACGAAAAAGTTGGGTACCTAATCAGTAATTATACCTAATTTTTATTAATTTTTAAAACCTTTATAATAGTATTTTAATGCAAAATTCAATTTATTCTATCACTACTTTTATAATTTTCAACAAACAAAATACAAAATTTAATTTCAAATAATATCACAACCAAATTTCTTATTTTATTTCCCTCTCTCAAATCAATTGAAATTTATTATCTACATTTTTAATTAATTATTTTAATTTCCTTTTTCTAAAATTAAATCCATTATTTATTTATCTTTTCTTATCCTTTTGTAATTTTGTTCTCCCTTTTGTCACCTAAAAGAAAAATTGAAAAACCTAATCTCTAGAATACAGACTTATGAACTAATATAGGAGAAAGAAAAGAAATTGTTATTTAGCATCTGAATTTCCATGGTATATTACAGTTTAAGCTGTGCTAGATTGTTGCTGTTGTCTGAAACATGGTTTTATTAACTTTAAGTTCATTGCACTGCTCCTGATATCATCATTGACGGCACTTACCAAATGTTCTTCTCAGAAATGTCGTCATGAAATTTTATATGTTATTGCAATATCTTTTTTATCTATACCAGTGTATATATAGACGCACAAACGCGACATATTTACGCATTTTTTATATTTACATTATATAGATAATATAATATTATTAAGTTAATATATAAAATAAAATTATATTTATTAAAAATAAATTAAAATATATTAAAGAAGATAAAAGAATAATTATTAATAAATAAAAAAATTATAAAAATAATGATTAATTTTAAAAACTTTAATAAATAATTATATTTTAAAAAATAAAATTAATATTTTAAAATATAAGAATTTTTTTTTATTTTATATATGGTTATAGATTCAATAAGTTGTTTGAAATATCACTACTTACTTATCCTAGAGGGAAAGAAAGCATTTAATGAGCCATATTAAATGTTTTGAATGTGTTTGTTATATTCAACCCAGAAGCTTAAAACCAAGAATCCATAGACTTTTCAATATCAATGAACCATGATCAATAATTTTTCTTCTCATTCATAGACTTTTCAAAGTCTCATTAATTTTTGATAACATAACTTGCCTCATCACAAAACACAACTGTTTTCCCGTTGCGCATCCAACATTTATATTATATAAGACGAGAAAAATATCAAAAAGTGAGACTTTTTCTTCTGAAATTGAATGCAAATAGTAAATCATTGACTCTAAAGTCTAACATGGTTTACTGAAATTAACCTGTTTACTTTTTGATGATTTTAAATAATTTTTTAGAAGTGTGTTTCCGAACTCATTCAACCCGCACCAACTTATAGTGAGAATGAGTGAGAGTTTGTTTGCAGACCAAAATTTTTAGTTACAGTTATCATCTTCACAAAACGTAACGACATACTGCATCCATGTTCAGGATCGCATCAGACCCGATAAAGTTCAAATTTCTACGTTCGGTCTCTAAAGTCTTCTTCTGTTTCAGTCTCCTGAGCACCGCCATCGCCGATGATGGACCGTTCATGTCGAAGCTTGCGGAATCCCTCACTCCAACGCCGTCAGGGTGGTCGGCGAAAGACTTCTGCGAATGGAGCGGCGTCAGGTGCAGCAGACCCAACGGCGCCCTCCACGTCACCGCAATCGACATCGCTTCGCGGTCACTCACTGGAACGCTACCTTCGGATCTCAACTCACTCTCCCAATTAACATCGCTCTCTCTCCATGGCAACGCGCTCTCCGGCGCCTTGCCTTCACTCGCCAACCTCTCCATGCTGGAAACCGTGTTTCTCAGCGGCAACAACTTCTCCTCAATTCCCGACGGTTGCTTCCAGGGTCTCACTAGCTTACAAAGCCTCCGTATGGCGGACAATTTCAACCTTGCTCCATGGCCGTTTCCCACGGAGTTGATCCAGTCCCTCAACCTCATCAAACTCGACCTCGGAAGCACAAACCTCGTGGGTACATTGCCAGATGTGTTTGACTCCTTTCCGAGTTTGCAAGAGCTTGGTCTCTCTAATAACAACCTCACTGGGGGTTTGCCAAAGACCTTCGCGGGGTCTGGGATTCAAAATCTGTGGCTGAACAACCAGAAAGACGGGTTCGGGTTTTCGGGTACCGTTGAGGTGCTTGCTTCCATGACGCATTTGTCTCAGGTGTGGCTTCAGAGGAACCTTTTCACGGGTCCCATTCCGGATTTGTCAAATTGCACCACTTTGTTTGATCTGCAGATGAGAGACAACCACTTAACCGGTGTGGTTCCACCTTCTCTCATGTCCCTTTCTAGTTTGCAGAACGTTTCTTTAGACAACAATGTGCTTCAGGGTCCTCTTCCTTCATTTGGGAAAGGTGTGCAACTGGCCACTTTCGATATGAATAGTTTTTGTAGGATAGGCTATGGACCCTGCGATTCTCGCGTCACCACTTTGCTTGATATTGCCAAAGATTTCGGCTATCCCCTTCAGTTGGCGCGTTCCTGGTCCGGGAATGATCCTTGTGGCGATTGGAGTTTCGTTGTGTGCGCTGCGGGGAAGATTGTTACTGTGAATTTGGCGAAGCAGAATTTGACGGGAACAATTTCACCTGCATTTGCGAATTTAACTGATTTGAGAAACCTGTATCTCAATGACAACAATCTGGGAGGTTCAATGCCCGAAGGCTTGACGAATTTGGCTCAGCTTGAGGTTTTGGATGTGTCTAATAACAATCTATCCGGTGATGTTCCAGAGTTTTCAACCAAGGTGAAGTTCAATATTTCAGGCAATGCTCTGCTTGGGCATTCAGGAGTTGGTGGTGGTGGCAGTGAAATTACTGGGCCAAGCGGTTTTGGCGGTTTTGGTGATGCACCAACAGGGAGTTCAGCGTCAGGTGATTCTTCACTCTCTTCTGCTTGGATTGTAAGAATTGTGATTATTAGTGTGGTTTTTGTCGGGGTGGTTGTGCTTGTCTTCTACATGTGTTATAGCCAAAATTGGTATGGGAAATTGAGAAAGGTTAAGAATATAGAAAAAGAGAAGAATGTTGATCCGAGAATTGAGGGTGAATGTCTTACCATGTCAATTCAATTTCTCCGACAAGTTACGAACAATTTCAGTGAAGAAAACATTTTGGGAAGGGGAGGATTTGGAGTGGTTTATAGAGGGGAATCGGATGATGGAACTAAAATTGCTGTGAAGAGAATGGGATATGGTTCTTGTAGAATGGGAAGTAAGGGAATGAATGAGTTGGAAGCAGAAATTGTAGTTCTGAGTAAAGTGAGACACAGGAACTTGGTGGCTTTTTTAGGACATTGTATTGACGAGGACGAAAGGCTTTTGGTGTACGAGTATATGTCTCAAGGGACATTATCTCAACATCTGTTCTCTTGGCGTGAAAATGGCAGTGCCCCTTTGAGTTGGAAACAAAGGGTAACAATAGCTTTGGACGTAGCACGAGGAGTGGAATATTTGCATCGTTTAGCTCAGCAAAGCTTCATACACAGAGACTTAAAACCCTCAAACATATTATTGGGAGATGATATGAGAGCCAAGGTTGCAGATTTTGGTTTGGTTAAAATTATTGCTCCAAGTGGAAATGATTCTGTGTGGACGCGAGTGGCGGGAACACTTGGATATCTGGAACCTGAATATGCAGGTATATAAAGCTTTTGAATAAACATGTTTGTCTTTATTTAATTTTATTAATTAATGTGATGTTGTTGTTGGCAGCTACAGGAAGAGTGACGAGTAAGGTGGACGTGTACGCATTTGGAGTAGTTTTGATGGAACTAATTAGCGGTAGAAAGGCATTGGACAGTAGTTTTGATGAAGAAATGTGTTATTTGGTTTCATGGTTTCGTAGCATTCTAGACAACATGGAAAATATCCCACTAGTAATTGATGAAAGTCTGAACATTGACGATGAATCAATGGAGAGCTTACTTAAAGTGGCTGAGTTGGCATATCATTGTACTGCTCCTAAACCTGATAAAAGGTCTGATATGGGATATGCAGTGAATGTCTTGGCTCCTCTAGTGGAACAATGGAATCCCACCTTGGCCCATCAAAAACAAGACGATTGTGACGTGATTTATGAAGAAAATTATGACATGTCAATCACGGAAATTTTTTCAGGCCGTTGAGATATCTTTAATTTTATATATATTAATGGATTAATCTCAAATCATGAATCCGTATATACCAGATATTTATTTTTTAAACTGTACATGGTTACAGGTGATATATTTTATTTGTTTACTTTCCATTTTCAATTGTTTGAATAAGTTTTCTAATCAAAATAAATGTTACTAGATTTAAGGAGGGAATATCTCAATTAGTCAAGCACTGATGCACCAATGCAGCGTCAGGTGGATTTGCACTCTCTCCTGATTGGATTGTAAGTATTCTGGTTACTGGTGTGTTTTCTGATGTGGTGGTTGTGCTTGTCTTTTGCATGTGCCATACAAAAAAATTGTACGGAAAATTGGGAGAGGTTAAGAATCTAGAAAAAAGAAAAGAACGTTGTTCCGAGAACTGAGGATGAATGTCTTACCATGTCAATTCAATTTCTCCGGCAAGTAACGAAAAATTTCAGTGAAGAAAACATTTTGGGTAGGGGGGATTTGGAGTGGTTTACACAGGGGAATTGGATGTTGGAACTAAAATTGTTGTGAAAAGATTGGAATGTGGTTCTTGTAGAATGGGAAGTAAGGGAATGAATGAGTTGGAAGCATCAATATGGTGTAGTTTTATAATTAACATATATTTTAATCAATATAAATTGAATACCGACACTGAAATTGTGTGGTATGTCAAACATAGAGATGCGATTAAAATGGGAACAAAAACTAAGCATAAATCACTCCATGCTTAATTTTATAAAACATACAGAATAAAAACAAATTTATTTTGGTTAATTGTGAAACTATCATGATTGACTTATTAAAATTTAGCAAAGCACGTAATGATTTATTTTTTTAACTTTTTCATAAAATATCTATTACATTCTAGATAACATAAAAAATATCTCATCAATAATTGATGAAAGTCTAAACTTTAACGATGAAATAATGAAGAATATATATATATATATATATATATATATATATATATATATATATATATATATATAAAATGGTTGAGCTGACATATAATTATATTGCTTCTAAACCTAATAAAAGACTTGGTATGAGACATGCAGTGAATGTCTTGATTTCTTTAGTAGAAAAATGGAAATCAACCTTCACTCACTAATAAAAAGACGGTTATAACATTATAAAAAAATTATGACATGTCAATCATAAAAATATTCTCAGTTAAGATATCTTCGATTTTATATATTAATATTAATGGATTAATTTACTCGAATCATAATATAATATTGGGATATAATAATAAAAGGTCAACAAATACGGTGTTGACCAGTTTTAAATTTTATAATGAAGACTATTCATGTGATCTTTGTAATTGTAAGAAGTTTTGCGATTCTTAATCAATTTTTCTTCTTTTATTTGGATGTGCATGCTAGAGTACGCGTAGAAAGACTTTTATCCCGCCAAAAATTCAGTACCGTTGATGGTGGTTGACGCCGACCCTAAGCCCCATTCTATGTCTCTTAATTATATTCTCCAATTAATCATCTCATGACCAATCATTTTTAGACATTTTCTAAATATATAATAATAAAATAGAATCACATCTTTCTTGCTTGTTAAACGGCAGAAGCGTGTTCCAATGGAGGATATTTTGGACCATGAAAATAAAACTAAAAATAAAGGTGTTTGCTTAGAAACAAACAGGGTGTTATTAACAAAGCCTTGTAGTGATTAAGTCACTGGTACCCAATTATGCTTTGGGCCCAACTGGTACATGGGCTTTCTACTCACCGTCTAACCATTTGCACTGGTTGCTATATTGTTTTTTGGCACTTGTTGTGCTTTACACGTTTTTTCTTCTCAATGAATTGAAATAATATATATATAATGTCAAAAAGTTTATCACACCAAACATTATAGACAAAAATTATCTGCATATTTGACCGCAAATAAATAATGTCATAAATTAAAATCATTGTAGATAGATATTGATGCGAACTATAAAATTTTTTTTTGTCATAAAAATTTGTAATAAATCATCTTCATTATATATTTCCATCTTTACTCAAGTAATCACTACCATAAACCGAAAAACTGTAATGAATAAAACACATGAGAAATTATTTTGATTCAACTACAATGTTAACAAATTCTAACCTATACTTATAATAAGTTCACTATGAAACAAGTTATTTTTTCTCAGAGAGAAATACATAAAAACTTTGGAGATTACATTTAAATATCTCACTTCCACAGAATTTAACACCGCCTCACATTTAAAATTTAACGGCCACCAGCATCCACACTTTTAACATAAGGTGTAATTTACAATCAGCATCTAATAATGCTTGCTTACATTAAAATCCTGGTTATTTATTGTAGCAGTTTTGTTTATTTTCATATATCACACACCCTGAAAGGCTGAAAACTGCAATAGAAGAGGCAAAGGAGAGACATGTGAGATCTATGATGGAGCACCAAGATATGAGGCAAGTCTTAAGATGTCACTGAATATTCCGGCAGCAGTGACTTGGGCACCAGCTCCAGGTCCACGAACAATGAGTGGCTGGCTTTTGTACCTTCTTGTTGTGAATGCAATCATGTTATCTGATCCTGATACTTGTGCAAATGGATCATCCTTCTTGTATTTTCTCAGTTCTACTACTCCTTTCCTATTTCTCACGTCCACCACTCCCACGTATCTCAACACCTTCAAACAACATCAAAAACTGCTATTACGGAAGCCTCTAATTTCTCTTAAAGTTAATGTAATTTACACTTTGTTTAAATAATGTTGAATAGATCATGTGGGTGAAGCAATTAATGCAGTTGTTTTTTTCCTAATCAAGATTCCAGAATATTATCTAGTTACTCACTTCTCCAGCACTCTCTGCATCTTTTAATTTCTCTGCTAATTCCTGATCAAACTTTGGCAATTGCTGCATGAACTCTTGAGCTGATGCACTACCCTGCAAGTCCTCAAAATATTCATATGAAGTGTTATAATAGTACACAATAAAAACAGAACTGTATAATTAATGGAAATTGGTTCTTACTCTTAATGGTTCTGGCACGAGATTTTCAACGGGAATATCAGAAAGCTCTAGCTTCAAACCCGATTCCCTTGCAAGAATTATAACCTGTAAAACCACAGAAAATTTCAAATCAAATAATAATAACAAACAAATTAAAGAGGAGTGTTTTTTAGTATCTCAAAATTAACTGCAAATTTGAACTTGAAATAAAATGCATGATAACTTTACATAATGCATACGAAATATGAAATCCAGTTTCTGCATAATCTTGAGACATTTTTAATTTGAAGAAATGAAACTTAAAAGCATCTCTATGGAAAGTCGTGAGATATCAACCTCAAGAAGCCATTTTATACTTCATAGAGGTGACAAGAAAACGTTGCAGCCTAAATCCCATGGATATGTTAAATACTGTACATTGTACCTTTCTGGCAACATCTGTTCCTGAGAGGTCATCCCTTGGATCAGGCTCAGTATAGCCTGCATCCCTTGCTTCAGCTACTACCTCACTAAAAAGCCGGCCATCTTTGAAGTTGTTAAAGATGTAACTCAAAGTCCCACTGAAAAACCAAAGCAGTACCTTAGGTTGAAAGCATAAGATCAAAGGAATAAAGCGTAAAAACATTAGTGAGTGCCACAGTGTGGACAATAATACTGAGTGCAACAACAGAAAATCCAAATGTCTGATATGTTAGGCTGTCTAATCCATAAAAAGAGAAGTGGAGATAGAAAAATAGTTTCACAACGAACCTGAAGATGCCTTCAATTTGCAATATTCTGTCACCTGTCTCGAGAAGGCCCCGTAAAGTGCTGATAATTGGAAGACCAGCCCCAACAGTAGCTTCATAGAAGTAATGTGTGTATGATTGCCTCTGAAGAGCTCTTAACCTCAAATACTGGCCATGGATGCAAAGAAGGTGAGAAGCCACAAAGGCAGTAACTTAACTATGAAGCAAAGAGTAAAAGAATAATAGTATAGTAATTGAAGATCATAGAAAGGGAGGACTTTAAGAAATACAATTTTTCTGTATGAATCGGAAGCGACAAAAACTTCAATGTTGTTATTCAATTAAAAGGGTAAGATCCCCAACCCAGTTCCCACTGCATCTTGCAGAACCTTTATGGAAAAATTGAAAGAAAGAAAGAAATAAGAGTTGATTTTAGCTTAACTTAATTTGTCCTACCTTCTTAGTATTCACAGAAACATTTATCAAAATATCTTAAATAAATTGGCAAGGGGATTTCCAGTTTGTAGCAGAGAGCCACAAGTACCCAGAATTTACAGGGACAACACATAAGATAAGTTGTATAACAAAACAATTGAATTAAAAATGGCGTTTAAGTGTCTTAACAAGGGAATAATGAACATGTTACGATACAAAAAAAACGGTACATGTTATGAAAAGGACAATAAGCTGGATGATTTCATTTTACCTCATCAAGTGGTCCTGAATTTGCCTTCTTATTGGGAGTGATGACATGTATTCCTTTGCACAGCCAATCTTCGTAATTGCTAGCAATGGCGGAGTCAGCTGTGCAGTCCACTAACACAGTGTTTGGTATAAAATGATTTCCATGCACATTTTGAACAAACTTTTCCAAATTAGCCACTTCCCCTTTTTCTTCTCGAAGTTCTCTCCATTTGTCTAAGTTGATGCCACTGAAATCATAAATTATAGTTCATCTTGAATTAGGGATGCGATGGCTCATGCTTCTATTATGCTGTTCTTTAGTATTGGAACCGAAGGCTCATAAGCTTCAGGGTTAAATCATTATCCTGACCTAATACTTTTGGGACAGAGGTTTTAATTTTTCTCTTTGGGATCGATTATTGTTTATAAGATCTCAAATATTATGTTAACTATTTGATGTTCAAATAATAAAACTGAATAATTTGACTTACTTATCATCATCAAGGAGCATCAACTTAGAACCCATGATCCCCATCACACGCAAATCAATGTTAAGTTCCTCTTTAAGAACTGCAGCCTGCGCAAATAAATGTTAAATTCGGGATAAACCTCAAGAAACTTTCAACAAATAATAAATTGATTCTGAAATGAGAATATTTATAGTTACTATTTTTTACCTGCATTTCTTACAAATTATCTACAAAAACCTTACCTGGTCGCTTAGCTGGTCAAGCAGTGTGCTTCCAATTAATCCAGGCCCAATAATGCCCATTGCTATGGTGGTTCTCGACAGATAAAATCTGGAATGAACAGCCCGTAAAGCCTTTACAGAATCCTCCCGCTTTACAACTACGGTGATGTTATACTCAGAACAACCTTGTGCTATAGCACGTACATTTATGTTGGCCTGTGTTCAATTTCAAAGAACATGTTTGACGTTAATTCAATGTAACATGGATGTATCTCAATTTCTTATCTCTTTTTTCATATATTCTTGGTTTATATTTTCTCAATAGATTGCATAATTTTATACTTATTAGTTCTCAGGAAAGAGAGATTTGACTAGTGAATAGTTGGATTAATTTTTCTATATTATTTTCATGACAGAATGCAGAAGTAACTTTAACTAATCAATTTGATTATACAAAATTATTTCATAAGAAGTGTAGCATTAATGGTATTAGTTTGAACACCTATCAAAGTTATTATTAAGCAAAGAAATACTTACTGAAATAATCTGCAAATAAATTATAACAGCACAACAATAACTTTGGCAATACTAACATGAACCATAATTTCCTTACCTTTGCCAATGCTTCGAAAAGGGTGGCACTAACTCCAGGAGTACTTGCCATTTTCTGGCCTACAGCTGCCAAAATACTACAATTTGGAAGTATGGCAACCTGAGAGGCGAGTACATTGTTTAGACAAAGTTTAATTTAATGAACTTGAATCGAGATATGAAGTCACTACTGAACACAGGAATCGTGATTGCAATCAAATTGAAATTATTCGTCTTTGCATCAGAATTAAATTTGGCACCTGAGAAAGACGACCAACATTCAAAGCTCCATGAAATAAAGACTGCAAAACCTCAGCAACAGCTTTTACTTCTTTCTCAGGAACCGCAAAGCACACAGAATGCTCACTACTAGCCTACAAAGTTAATTACCATAGAAAATTCATATGTATATATGTAGCTATGAAAAACTAAGGGGAAAAACAGCAAAAAGATGGTGAGTGCACCTGTGAAATCATAATAACATTCGCTCCAACCTCTTTTACTGCAGAAAAAATAGCGCTAGCAGTTCCTAGAACACCAGCCATTCCGGTTCTGCAAAAGGAAACAACGAGAAAAACATTATAGTATACAACTTAGAAGCGTCTACCATAAAATGGCTGCAATTCATGACTCACCCCTCGACGTTTACGAGTGCCACGTTGTCTATGGTTGCAAAGCCTTTGACATAATTTTTTAATATCAGCCTATCTTCATCACCAATAATAGAAGGATGGCAGATCATTGTTCCAGTAGAAGAAAGGTTGAAAATATTCCTTATGATGATGGGTATGCCATATCGAATAACTGGGGTTATTGTGCGTGGATGTAAGACATTGGCACCAAAATAAGACTGCTCAACATGGTGTTTCAAAGTTAGTCTCCTGAATTTTATAAACACATTAGCTTTAACACTTTCGAGAGTACAATTTACCATTTCCCATGCTTCTTGATAAGACAATGTCTTCAAAATCACAGCTTCGCCAACTGCAGAACATGTCTACACTAAATTAACCTCACACTGAGGCTGTCAAATGTAAGACACAACAAAACAAAATTATGATCACCGTGTGAATAGTGAAGGAGCAGAACGAACCTTTTCTGGGATCTGCACTATACACGCCGTCTACGTCTGTCCAAATTGTGACCTGGCGAGCCTTAAAGAGGGCACCCATAATAGCAGCCGAAAAGTCACTTCCATCTCTCTTGAGAGTAGTAGGAATATTCTGAGGTGTGCTTGCAATAAATCCCGTGGCAACGATCACATCAGAAGGATTTAGAGAGTACCACTTCTCAAGTCTTCGTTCAGATTCCATGTAATCCGGATCAACATGATCAGAACGAGTAGGTTTTACAATAAGAACTTCCCTCGCATCCATCCATTTGCAGTCAATCCCTTGCTACAGAATAAGAGGGAAGCATCTTCCATCATCAGCACATTCAGATTAAAAGAAAATGCATACATGTCTCAATAGAACAGCGTACTTTCTTAATTACTAAAGACAATAGCTGTGCAGACCATAACTCTCCGTGTCCCACAACAAATTCAGTAAATGATTCTGTGGCATGACCAGCTGCAAGATATGAAGTATATTGTTACATGACTTTTTAGTTCAAAGGGAAGTAAAAGGGAAGAAACAGATAGAGAATAGGGGTTACCAATGTATATGGCCTGAAGCATTGCTTTTAGGTCAGTGATGTCTTGACGCAACTGCGATAAAAAAGCAGCAAGATCTTCTCCAGCAATTAGGTCATGTGCAGTTGTGCTGTGCTTCTCTAAAACAACATCGAGGGCAGAAACATAAGACTCGTCACGGGATTGAGCCTTGTCGATAAGACCATACATCATATCTGTCACTTTTGACATAGCAGAGACCACAACGAATTTCCTCTCAGAATCATCATTAATAATTATGTCCGCAACATTCTTTATTCTCGATGAGTTTCCCACACAGGTTCCACCAAACTTGTGAACAGACCAAGTTTCTCCTTTCGGGAGCCGTTTTTCCTCTACCGCTACATCCACGGAAACATCTGCCAGAAAAACACACTCGCTTCACTATTATCATTTCTATATCTTCTTTCTGCACAATTACAAGAAAGCAGTCCTATGTGCATATAAATAATTAGATAAAGAATGAACCTGTAACTGAAGCACATATCCTGGCGCTTGGTGACTCTCTCCCACATGGTAAACTTATTAACACCAAGAAAAAGAAAATCTGTCAATGGACAACAGCTAATCGAATGACAAAGGAAAATGCACATCACTTGTGTTTTACATTCACCTAAATAACCTTTGAACAAACATATGATGATTTCAACGTTGTGTATGCTTGCAACACTACTATAACAGAATGAAAATGTAGGAAAGTGCATTACAGGCAACACTATTTTCAGAAAAAAAACGAAATGAGAGTATTTGTTGGTGAACATACCGAAGGGAATGTGAGCAGTGACATGGAAAGCGGCGAACAAAATGTGAAGTGTGTGGGAATGAAAGGGAAGTACAGTTGAAGTTGAAGGAATGAAAGATGACAGAAGCAAGTGACACCATTGGCAATGCCATGAGCGTGCACAAGAGAAAGGACAGTGTGACCAAGTTTGTCGACTATGAAGTCTATTTATCAACAACATTCACTTTCTCCCATGTTGTTTTAACCCCATTTTTTTACTTTTATCTCGCCGATATTGTATATCACATCACATGTAAAATCGATTACTTTATCTCTGTATTTTGCATTTGTTTTCTACAACCCGCACCACTGGGTTGAAAACTTTACAATTTTTTTGATTACTTCATTAATTGTGTGGCAGTGTGTGAGCCCTTGGAGTGTGTTTAGGGACAACAGCATAGGGTAATGAGTCCCTACCCAGTTCTCAATTATTTCAGTGAATGGTTCCATTGAATTGGTGATTGTGGGAATTGTTGTGTTCGACCCTAAATTCATGTGCCGTACTGAAAATGATAACCCCAGCGACATTAGCCACTCATACCACCTATCCCAGAAATACTGCTATGACTTTTTATTTCAACACATTTTTTTGTGATTCATTGATGTAAGGGTGACATCGTACAGATACTTTAAGAGGTATGGTTATTTCTTATTGGTCCATGTTTATTTGCTTGCAAATTCTTCAAATACTCTTTTTCGGAATTTTGAACTGACAATATTAAGTTTGGAAAAGATAATGAAGCCAAAGAAGGATGTGCATCATCAATATCTGTATCATAGTGTATCAAATATATGTATATTTTTATCAAGAAAAATTTGGCAAAGTCGACAAACTTCTTAAAATAGATTAACTTTTTTATTTTTTAACTAAAATAAACTAATAAAATAGTATTTTATTTTTACCCAAATTGATAATTTGTCGAAAAGTTTGTAAAGAAATAGTTTAAACCTATCATTTTCCTTTTATCGAATATGTATGTTTCACGTTTGGAATAACCTAATCGTCTTTTTTGTCCTTTTGAGGTTATTTCGCACAATTTCTAAGTAGGTAGATTGTCAACTCTGAACCCGAGCAATTATTGAATTAAAAAAATTATATTTATTTATTTTTAAAGTTTTAAAACAAAATATATTAAAATTTAGAATAATAATGAATTTTAATTTCACCAAAAAGTAAAAATGTATTTAATCTAATAATTAATAATAAGATAGTAAATAGATAAATTAAATGAAGTGTCTTGGTGATACATGAGAGAGTACATGATTCATGAATCATTCGTGATGAATGCAAACACGTAGTAAAAGTATTGAAACATGTTTTTAAACTATTGATTTTTGGAGGAGAATTGTTAAGTTTTTGCATGTTGTTTTTATACCAAATTTATATTAATAAGTATAAAATAGTTTAAATGGTAAACCTTCTATTAAAACAATAATTATATATACATTTAAAATATTTAAGAGAAGTATACGTACTTATATTTTATATTGCGTTATAATAAATTACAGTAATCATTTTAAATAAAAAAACATGCTTGGACAAAACAACTACGAAAAACATTGCCGTAATAAATTTTAATTATATTATAAATAGAACAACATACTTTTCAACAGAAAGTAGCTTGCGTTTGTTGAAAAAAAAAATAATTAGTTTGAATAAAATAAAAGAGGAAATTAGTTACAAAAATTAATAAAACGCTCACTTGATAACCAGGACTAAAATAAGTTTTAACAGCACTCGAACATATTTAGCTAACATAACTGTTGTAAAATATCATACTGGAAATAGACTGTACCAAAGTCGCAATTAAATATGATACTTGAACTTACACTTATAAGTAAAAGAGTTACGACCTTAATTATGAGTTAAAATTTTTATTTATTTATAAATATTATATCCAATAATTTTTGTCCAGTAATATTTGTATAAAAAAAATTGAAATGAGAGGATTTAGGTTTTTAGGAAGATAACAATTTTATAAGAAATGGAGAATGGAATTATTTTAACTTTTATATATAATCCTTTTAACTTAATAATTATAACTCTTTTTTATCAATTTTTAATTTTATCTTCTAATACTCATCCAAACATGTCTTTGTCGTAGTTGCATGTATATATGTATTGATTCCAAAGTTCAAAATTAGTTATTGTTTTTAGTTTTTAAAGGTAAAAAGTCAAATAATTAAATAAATACTAAAAATATTAGTAATATATGTTTTATACACAAATATAGTGATTATGTATGAAAGTAATGTTATATACGTCTTTAGAAATATTTACCCATTTAATTTATTTTTCTTTAAGCGTGATAAAGAAAACTGTGAGAATTACCAATACCAAAATTTCAAACTTTGCAAAATATCATTTGTGGTGGATAGAGTTGATTTTCAAAAAATGGCTAAAATATTAATGTATTTTATTTATTATTCTTTAAACTTAAAAATGAATTGATGCAAAAGACATTATAAATTACTTCTTATAAACAAAAATATCAAACCAACTTCAATATTGTTTTTTATAGAAAAAAGGCGAAGGAATAACTTGTATGTTTCAATTACCTGTAAGTAACAGTCAGTTTTACCAAATATATTCTATCCATAAAAGTTAAAACAAAGTGCAAATTAGGGTTGGAAGAAATAGAATTTTTGAGAATTTTTATTTTTAAAAATTAAAAATACCATATGGAAAAAAACTAATCAATTCAATTTCTAAATATTTTTATCAGAAAAAGAAAGTATTTAACATTTCAAATAGAGAATAAAACTAAAAGAATAAAGACTAAATTTGATAAATTTTAAAAAAATTAATAATTATCGAAAAAAATTATCAAGAGACTAAAAGTAAATAATGTCGGTACTAGACATGCAAAAAATATCACACCTAACACAGAATTTTTAAAAATGAACTTAATATAAAATATATATTATTAAAATATATAATTAACATATATTTTATTAATATTAATTGAATACCAATACTGAAATTGTGTGATATGTCAAACACATAGATGTGAATAAATAGGAATAAAAAATAAGTATGGAACCCACTCAATGTTTAATTTTATAAAACATACAGAATAAACAATTATATTTGAACAAATTTATTTTTGGCTAATTGTGAAACTAACACCGTTGACTTATCTAAATTTTTAGCAAAGCTTCATAATAATTTATTTTCCTAATTTTATCACAAAGTACATGTTATATTTTCTCCTTCTCTTCACATAAATCAAAGACATTACTCGTTTAAAGACAAATAAAAAACCCAAGATATAAAAACCAACAAAAACTCAAGGAAAATTGTTAAATTCCACAAAAAGCATCATAATTGCATTAAATATTTTAACTTTCTACTTTAAATAGTCTAGTTACTTTAACTTAAAATAATCTCAATCACCTAAATTAATGAATATATAATGATCATTATTATTATAGTTAATTGAAATTAAAATAAATTTATTATTCATAATTATTTTAATTAAAATAATTATCTATTCTGATAAATTTTAAAAAAAAAAATGAACTGTATTTTGGCAGAAAAAAATACAGTTTAACTGATTATCTGAGATCTGTACTGTGTATGACAACCTTTTTTATATATGAATAATTAATAATTGATTTCTTTTGTGTATAAATGAAATATGCACATATATAAGATATTAAATAGATAATTAAAATTATAAATGAAATAAAGCCTTCAAAATATCAGAAATTAAAATAAATATAGTGTTGAAGATTCATTTATCATTATTGATGTTATTTAAAATTAATTTTATTTAGTTGAAAAATAATTTTGATCACCACCTAACACTAGGTTGTCTTCATTCTGAAGAAGACAAAAAGCGTAGAGTGATGTGATTATAAACATTGCTATAGATAAATTTTGTTTACAAGTATATCATTTGTTAAAATTATTTACATCATAATTTTATATATTTGAAGTTAAATATTCATGATTTAAATTATCAATATTTTAAAAATGCGTTTAGTTTAATTAACTAAAATTAAAGTATGCATTTACTTTTAATATTAAAAGTGAGTTAGTTTTTTAATATACAGTGAACATTTGTTTAGGTTCGCATTTTGATTTTAGAAGTTTGATGCGGATTTTATTGGGATGCGGACTTATGAAGTTTGATTGAATAATATTACAATATGAAATATTAGAGGTCATATAATTACAGTATTAAATATTATATGTGTTGAAAATTTATAAAGATGGTGACAATATGAGAGATAAGAGATATAAGAGATATGTTACAGGATGAACTTGTTATTTTATTTTATTTATGAGTGAGTTGAATATTTCTCCTTATTTATCATCTATTTATTATTGGATCAGTTAAATCAAGTTAATGGTGTATTTTTCACCTTTTTTCACATCTTACACAATAATCAACTGGCAATCGCACATGAGTGAATTGAAAATAGTTATCAAATAACTTTACTTGATTTTTCATAAAATTATTAATCTGATAATTTTTACTTTCAAAATACAGATTTATACCAAATACGGACTTAATATGAATATGGACTTAAACGAATATTTCTTCTATGTTATCAACTTTTATTGTGTTTGTGTAGAAATACTTATAATAAATAGAACACGAGAATTGTAATTTATATTTTAGTTTAGAAGAATTACAGTTGATGAAAATGCTTCAATATAAAGAGTAATTTTTCTTGAATAATTTTTGTCCGCAAATATAATCGTATTTTATATTTTCTAACATTCTATTAATTATAATTATATTAATTTTTTACAACCTATTGCAACTTTGAAATATCTAAAACTATTTATATACAAATAATTGTATATATACATCTCAAAAATACTTTATCTATGTAATATTTATAATATACATATAGTCATATAAAAAAATAATATAAAATGTCTCGGTCAAATTCATTACACTAAGCAAAATCAATAAATTATATTTGATTCACTTTTTATTTGATAATATAATAACTTTTAATCGTATCTTAATAATTTAGACTAATTTATCAGATTTTATATTAAAACAATCTTTTATTAAATATATTCTATAAAATATAACACTTAAATTATTATATGTTAGTGTAATCGTGATGCACAAACGAATCTCCGCTTCTCACTAACTTATTTATTAGTAATATATATGATATTATTCTTGTAATGAGTTTCATATTTAGTAACATGACCATTGTGATCACCATTTTATGTACCACTTATCACATATTTATAAAAAGTTTGCAACACACCGATAAAAAAACAATATCCATGAAAGGGTCTTGGTATGAATTAAAAATTAGAAATAACATATACATCAAGAACTATAATACCTACACTCACACATGTGAGTATTCTCATAATCATCAACTATATACAAAACACACCAAAAATTCATTATCTTAAGGTTTTGGGTTAAAAATTCTTAAGACGATAGATTTATGGACATTGATCCTTATATAATGTTCAACTTTCTCACTTTTACTTAACGTAAGATTTAGACTCACACTTAAATCCTTAACAGTCACATGCACAATATACACTTTCAAATAAAACATAGTATATGTCTCTTGAATATTACAAGTATCTTTCATCACTTACAAATTCAATAATAAATCTTATAATTACTTAATTAACACGAGATTTTTGGTTGTGTGACTTGTATACACTTACACAAACATTACAAAAGTAAAGATATTGCTACTATAATTCATAAGCCAAACAAATGTTTACTAATAAATACTATTTTACGAGACCTTGATATATTTTTCCCAAAATCTAAAAATAATGTAAAATCACCCATTTAGTCTCAAGGAGAAAAAAAGCTAAATAAATTATCTTCCCGGACTCAAATGATATGATGCATATACAATGAATTTTGTGAGTGAATAACTTGATTTCAATTTAAAAAAATATTATGTACTATAATTATATTTAATTAGATGACATTTAGATGAACCTCAAATATTAAATAAAACATCTTATAAAAAATAATATATTATAAATAAAATGTTAATGTTTCATCTGAATACTTAATACAGATTATTTGAAATATATTGTTTAATTTACGACCCTAATTTCATAAAACTAAGATTTATATTATCTGTGAGAAGGTATAATTAAAATTATATTTTATTAACTTACCATTTAGAACTCAATATTTAAAAAACAAATATTTACAAACACATGCATACATACTTATTCATCTAGTATAATACATATAGTTTGAGATTTTATATAAATACTTGATGATAAAATAAGTAATATATATATATATATATATATATATATATATATATATTATATTTTTTTATTAAAATTTGTAAAACAATTATAAATTAAAAGAATATTACTTTTAATATATCATATTTTATCATTAATAGATGTGTTAAACAATTGACAGGTGTACAGTGTCATGTTAATAAAATTATTAAATATTTAATACAAGAGATATTTAGATAATTATAATATAGTATTGTTTTAATGATTAAATTTTAAAATAATACAAGTGTGGGATTTAATAAATTAAAGACAATAAGTCAATTTAAATTTACTTGTTAATATAACAGAAATAGAAAATAATATTATTATAATCTAAAATATAAACAATTATAATTTATTTTAAACTTTTATTATGATTATTATTTGTTCTTTTGTATTATTTTGATCAAATGATATATTATAACTTTTATTAGTGTATAAAAAAAGATTTATTAGAATTTAAAAGATTGAAGTAAACAAACATTTAAAATATCAATTATGTTCTTTGTATCATTTTGATCAAATGATGTATTATAACTTTTATCAGTGTATAAAAAAAGATTTATTATAATTTAAAAGATTGAAGTAAACAAACATTTAAAATATATTTTAATTTGAATATTTGTTTTTCTTTTATATTTTTTAAAAAATATTTTTAAATTTTATCAATTATGTTTCATTAATGTTTGCAAATTTAATAATTGTTTTAGTTTTCATGAAATTTTATTTGGTATTATAATATAAAATGTAAACAATTATAATTTATTTTAGAGTATTTGATATCGAATAAACAATCATCATTCTAATATTGAATATTTGATAATATTATGTTTTCTTTATCATAATTTTTTTATTATTTTATAACAAATAATTAAAATTAATATTGAAGTAGTAAGAAAATGAGTATGAGTATGTGTACGAGATTATACCTTTTACCCGGTGAGAATGGAAATTGGTCAAAAATTTAATAACCATTGAGTTTAGGTATAGGGATGTGAATAAATTTTTTTTACGGAGATGGATATGAGATAGCAAAACCCATGCCTGCCACGCCCTGTTGCCGTCCCGGAGGATTTTATTGTCACATTTTTTAAATAAAAATTCAATTAATAAGATATGTAAAATTTGTTTAGGACGTATGTTCATAAAACCCATATATCCCAAGTTCATAATTAATGATGATATTTTGTGTTTTATTGTTGTTGGCACCAACACAGTCAACGGTCAAAGTCGCGATTGAGTTGACCAGCAACAAGCTACCACTGTCTCTCTCACTCTCGTTTATTATAATAATATCATACTTCATATACATGGATGCACATATCTACGAGTAACGTGCTTCGTCTTCATCTCTCTTCTTCTGCCAAATCCAATGTCGCCACCGATTCCTATAAGCTCCACCTATGCTTCCACCTTCTCTTATTCTGCTTATGTCTTTCCTTCCGTCTATGCTCGCACCAACTTCACCAGGATCAATCTTCATCTACCTATCTTATGCCAATTTGAATCTAAGGTCATTTTTGCTTCTTCGCTACTCCAACATTCTACAAATTCGACAAATTCGCTTAACGTCCTCGCATAATTCATTCCGACTTCGCTCTTGCTCGTTTTTTTATTTCTGTATTTGTTTTTGTTTTAATTTTTTGTCAGGGCAAATTTTTAGGGGAAAATACCTGAGGTTCAAAGTCAATGAAATTTCGCATATAAGTTTTGTTATGTCTGGAGTTTTTAAATTGTGGTGTGAAAATTGTATTTGACTTTTCCTTTTGAAGAATCGGTTTCGCTTGCTTATTGTTTAACCATGTTATGTTATGAATTAGGATTAGCTAATATCACTCTTGTCCTTTGTATAGCCATGTTAACCTTGCCCGCACTGTTCGTATTTCTGTGTGTCTACAGGATGTTGGATATCAATGTTTTTTGTTGTTCATTACCTTTTTATTTTAATTCTTTCGAGTTCTAACCACCAACTTTTGCATGTAGACAGAGAAACCGCTGACAAGAAGGTGCGCCCCCTTTCTTGAAAGTTCATTGCTATCTGGTAATGGTGTTGTGGCCTCAGAAGAATGGAAAACTGTTCCTGATATTTGGAGATCTTCTGCCGAGAAGTATGGTGACAAAATAGCATTAGTAGATCCGTATCATGATCCTCCTTCAACTATGACATATAAACAGGTCTATTTTTTTTTTCTCGTTATATCTTCTTTTCGGTCTAGACGGTCTAGACATGTGAGAAGACCGATAAAAGCACTAGTTAGAAGAATAGATTGGATTGGGGATATCACATATGTAAGGTAGATGAAAGCAAAGGAAAACTCTAAGTAGCTTATATGGAGAACTAGTTTTTTACAAAACTTAAAGACACGGTACAGAATGTGAGTGTGGTTATTTTGAATGATTGTTGAATTATATGTTATCGTGTTGAGGCCATATGCTGCACAATATTACATTGTGATTCAAAGTAGAATTATATTTAATATAAAGATTTATTGACAGAATGCAAACAATTCCAAGTAATCATAAACTTTTATAAGCTTGACGTATAAAATTAATGTTTTTTGTTCCATTGTTGAATTACATTACATGAGAAATATATCCGAAGTCATGTCATTTAGTGGCATGCTATTCTGATTCTCTATATCTGTCTAATCAAAATTTCAGTTGGAGGATGCAATATTGGACTTTGCTGAAGGGTTGAGAGTTATTGGAGTAAGACCCTATGAAAAGCTTGCACTTTTTGCTGATAATTCTTGTCGCTGGCTTGTAGCAGATCAAGGTGTGTAGAGCAGAGTTTATTTTCTTTATCTGTTCTCATTGTATTGTGTTTCGGAACTGCTAGCTGCACAACTTATATGTGCATATGTCCACAAGCTTTTCAAGCCAAACAAAACTAAATTACTTTTTTAGATTTTTGTTAGCACAATAATAACATAAGCAAAATATGAGATGGTGCCAATATATTGTAAACAAAAACTATATTTGCAATTTTGTTTTGTAAAAGGTATCACCCTTGTTTAAATATTATGTTTTAGAATAATTACTTTTATTATGGCTTTGTGTAATCAGGATTACCGTTTAAGTCTACAAAAATTGGTAAATAGGAGGCTTCTATGTTGCTTCCAATGCAGTTAGCCTACTTATAGAGCTTCTATAACCTAAATTTTTATGTTCGTATTTTATTCTTTGAAGAAAATGCCAAGTAAAATATTTTGGTAATTACATTTCTCTTCATCATCTTAGTACAAAGCTGAACATTCTACCTGTCTTGTGTTTACTGAACGAAAATTAGTTTTTATACATCTGGACTGGTGCTAAGCGCAATAGCAGATTTATAGCATTCACAAGCTTGTGAGTTGGGTAGTACCTATATACACCTACCAAAGTAGTTATTTCTTTTTAATCACATCCATATTATGATTTTAGTTTAGGTATGATGGCATGTGGGGCAATCAATGTGGTAAGGGGTTCGAGGTCATCAACTGAAGAACTGCTGCAAATATACAACCACTCTGAAAGGTTTAATTAATACTTTTGGTCACACAGATTATATCAATTATTGTATATTTGGCTACTTCATAACTCATTCTACATCTACCTTAATTTGAAATATGATTTTTCAGTATGATTAACTTTCATTTATATGTGTAATGCGGTCCAATTTTGAGACTTGTCACCTAAGTATTTCTGTTATTAAAATTAATGCATACTCAATCATTTGACATGTACATGAAAATAAATGCACCGGGGGTCTTCACCATGCCTTCCAGTTTCTGTGAGAAATATATTGTTCATTTGATTTTGTAGTTAGACATTTATATGCACTGAAAACAGAAAATATGGGACGGGTCAACTTCATCTTGACAAGTTCTAAGAATTGATGTGAAAAAATAATATCAAGAGATAATGTGAATTGGTTTTGAATAATAACATATCTAGTCTGGAAATGCTTGGATTTGAGTTTGGCCTTTACTAGAGTAGTAGAATGTAGGAAAGAAAGACCATTCACCTGAGCGTTAAAAGATTTAATCCATATTAGTTGAATTGCATTTAAACAATAGCAGTAGCAACAACAATAGGAGTAGGAATAGTATTTCACCATTGTAGTAGAAGTTAAGTTTGTTGAATACAAGCAATAATGTTTATACTTACACGTTCATTGTCTGTGCTGGTGCATTATCACATTTTTAAATGCCAGACTCTATTGATTATTCAATAGAATGTTGCTAACTGCTGCTATTATTTTTCAGTGTTGCACTAGCTGTCGACAATCCTGAAATGTTTAATCGAATAGCAAAACTATTTTGTTCGAAGAATTCAATGAAATTTATTATTCTGCTTTGGGGAGAAAAATCAGGCCTAGTCAGTGAAGGAGAAAAGGAGGTGCCTGTCTATACTTTCATGGAAGTCATACATTTGGGACAAGAGAGTCGCAGAGTATTGTTTGATTCCCTTGATAATAGTATGTCACCTGGAACTTGAACTGCAAATGTGGATTAAATATATTTATCATTAAACTGTGCTATCTTTTGTCCTTAGGGAAAGTACCTGAATATACACTCACTCACACACACAGAGACATGGGGGAGATACTTAAGCAAAAAGATAGGGAAGTACTGCTAGTGGATCTAAGAATTCCTCCATAACAGATAAGATTAAATATAATAAAAATTGAAAATCAAAAAGAAAAATTGGGGGTGGGTTGGGCAGGGAAATAAAGAATGCAGCAAGGTTACCAAATCTCTATGAACATCTGAGATAGTAATGACCACAGAGAAGCCAAAAATGTAACTCCTTCCCAATAGAGTTACGTTTAATACTTTTGTTATTTTATATTAAGAATTATGTGCTTGCTTATTTTGCAGTAGAAGTGACATATTGATCTTTGTATTTATCATCTAAAGGAGCAGTAATCCAATTCTCTAAAACTTTGTTTGTTATTTCAGGGAAGCACTACTTGTATGAAGCAATCAAATCTGATGATATTGCTACTCTTGTATACACGAGTGGAACTACTGGAAATCCAAAAGGTGTTATGCTAACGCATCAGAATCTTTTGCATCAGGTTTGATGACTAACCTTTTAGAGTTTATGGTGGCAATGGATTTTTATACAGGATGTGTTGATTTTTGTTCAGAGGATAGAAAACTATGTTGAGGTTATGAATTAATAAAATGTATCTGAATCAATTGTTATGAATATTGGATTATTCCATTTCTAGTTGGACTGATTGGAGCTTGATTGGTTGGCAAAATATTTTTGTGATATTCCTCTGCATATTGGTTGAGTTGATGTGTAGGCTGGGGTAATGAACGGCAATATTGCTTCAACCAACAGTCATGCATATTGTCTCCATCTCTCTCGTTACTTCATTACTTAATTCATGTTTAGGTTGATGCCTAGGCTGGGGATAATTCACATTCATTGTAGAGTAGCTGCATATTGTCGTCTCCATCTCTCTCATATCATATCTTCCTTACCTAATATATGTATTTCCAATTTTATAATAAAATTTTATTTGAAGAAAAGTGAAGAGTATAACTAGGATAGGATAAAACACCCTCTTAATATTTAGTACAACATTTGTACGTTTGAATATATATATATATATATATATAT
>Ga0209589_1003319_pt1 | contig 28153 bp, 8 predicted proteins | sample CowpeawhiteBW_FD_187525 | JGI IMG/M metagenome (GOLD analysis project Ga0209589, IMG submission 187525) | Root nodule microbial communities of legume samples collected from California USA - Cow pea white BW (SPAdes) (version 2) | ecosystem: Host-associated > Plants > Roots > Nodule | place: USA...
TGGATTACCAAATCATATCTGGAAATGATTCTGGAGAGAAAAGGTAGGGATTGGGATGCTCTCCCTTTAATATAGTTTATGCACATTTAGTTAATTCAGTTGTTTTCCTTACAAGTGATGATAACTGCTACAACATGAAAATAGTGTTTTGAAGAGTGTGAGGACAACATATGGCCAATTACCTTCATGACTACTTGAATTGTTTATTTCCAGTAGATTATCTTAATTGTCTAGACTAGTGCAAAGACAGGAACATCTGTACACATATGTAATCTTTTTTAAAACAGTTCAATATAATTAATTTGACAAGAGGCTATAAAAGAAGCAAATATTGTGCAGTGAATGGTTTAGAGAATTGTCAAAGCATAAAGGGTCCAATAAAATGTGGAGAGCAGAAAGGGATATTCGCTTTGTTGTAGTTATAGATTTACATTATAGATATATTATAGTTATAGATTACAAATTGGAGAGAAGTTGCATTTACTTGTATTCAACTTCTCACTTCCATTTGCAGGTGTACCTCGTCTTAGTACTCCACCACTTGTGTCTAATACTACTGTGGCTGGTAGTCAAGAAACAGCGATCATTGCCCCAAAGCCAATCCGCGTTACTCCTAATGTTGTTACTGGGCTTGAGGATTTACCCCAGCCATGGACTCGATCCCCAACAAAATCTAAAATGGAACCTGTTGTGGCTGCATGGCAGTTCATATCTTCAGATTCCTCCCAGCCTGACAATTCAGTCCTAGGTATTTTTCCTTGAATTGGAGGATGCAAATAATTTTGTAGATAATTTTCTACATGTTTATTTAAAATTTCCTTTATATTAAGACTTCTCTCATGAAGCAACCACAGATCCTTCATCTTTCAGGGATAGTATTAGGCTTGCTCCAATGCCTGATTCATTTGACTTGGACAGGGGATTGCTTTTGGCTGTTCAAGCAATACAAGTAAGGAGCAAAAGGCTTGGAAATTTCTTCTTTGTCTTATGTTTTGAAGATTACAATTCCATAGGACATTCATATTTATGTGTTTGATGGAATCCTATTTGCTTATTTTCCAGGCATTGTTGGAGAATAAAGGTTTCCCAGTCATAGTTGGAATTGGTAATATGGACATTTCTTGATACAGCGTCCTCCTTCGGTTGTTTGTAGTTGTTGCCTATCCCCATTAGCGCACAAATATTTAAGAGGAAAAGACTTCACACTGATATAATTTATATAAGGAGGCATTTAAAGATAAATGAAAGTCACTTTAGCTATTATCGTTTTAGAAATACCAGGTTGGTTCTTCACATGCTTGCTGATAAAGCTGGAAACTAATTGAGCTGAATCAAAATATTGCTATCTCAAATTTCTTAACAGGAAATGGAGTCGATAACTTGACTCAAGTGCAGATCACCTTAAGCCCCATGTCCCACTCCTGTTTCATAAGCCAAAATTGAGCCTTTTATTAATAAATATTTTAGTCTAATGATTTCGACATGAATGTGGATGTAAAAGTCATATCGGGCCTTTTCTTTTGATTACTGCTGTACTGAATAATGCTGAATCAATTTTGCTTCATCTCAGTCTCAGCATGCATTTTTAACAGCAGTAGTTCTGATAGAATCACTTATCATGGAGAAGTTGTGCTTTTCAGGAGGTCCAAGTGGGTCTGGGAAGACTAGTTTGGCTCATAAAATGGCAAATATAATTGGTTGTGAAGTAGTTTCCCTGGAAAGCTATTATAAACAAGTAAAGGATTTTAAATATGATGACTTCAACGCACTTGATTTATCTTTGCTATCTAAGGTAAGGTAATTGAGCAGTTTAGATGCATTTGATTGGGTCACTCTGCATAATATTGATTGATGTCACACGTTCACACACATTACTTTTTATGAATAAAAATGGTTTTATTTCTTCTGAGGAATCAATCTCTTTTAGTAATTATTTTTACCATGATATGTTAATTTAGTGTCACTATTTTTAGTTCCCATTAATTACCCTACTTCATGGTTTGAAGTAATGAACAACTTAATATGAAGCATTTGCTTTAGAAGATGTAAACCTTTGCATGGTTGGGGACAAACTCTCGTTAGACTTGATCTACTTATGAGCTTTGTGTGTGTAATTTGACAGAGTCTACATGTCGTAGCGATTGCTCCAAAACTTGTCCTGTCAATTGCCCAAAACTCTTATCCCCGAATAATATAACAATCCAACTCTGTAATACAATGCCATTAATTACATCTAAAAATCAGTGGAAGTTAAGGATTTGAAGCAAAGGAAAGACTCTTTTTAAAAAAGTTGTTTTTTAATTTTGAATAATTTTCTCACTGTTTATTTTATATTTGTAAGTTTGAAACCTTATATAAATATTTGATTGATACTTAGTGCTAATTTGGAGTTATTAAGGTTCATAGAGTTTCAGAGAATTGAAGCTTGATTTTACTCCTGGGGGAAAGAATTATTACAACAACATTGATTGTTGTAATATAGATATATATAGCTAAGAAAGGAAACTAACTCCCAGGAGACTTCAAACAACTACCACTCATAGCTTTCAGTTAGATAGATGAACAGCCAACTGACTTAAAAACTGAAAATACAGAGATTCTAAGAAAAACTACAGGGGGTAAAACTCTATACTCTAGTAAGAGTACCACATCATTTGAGATAAGCATTTTAGTCGTGACTTCCTTCATGGTTGCATTACACTGATAAAAATTGTGGCATTAGAAAGGATCTGCTAGTTGTAGGATAGAAATTATGGTCCCTGTCTGCTATCCTTGTTCTTCTGCTGTAGTTATAACAGTGAAGCTTTATCCCACTAGAAGTGAGCAAACTATATGGATAAAAATTTACACTGTTCTATTAAAAATAAAATTTCTAATAAATTCATTACTATGAAATTTTATTGTGGTCCAAGGTCAAGAATGACAAGTGTTATAAAAAGGCTCCATTTTTCATCTACAAAGCACAAGAATGACACATATACTTTATAATATATAGCGCAAAATTGGATGGACATGAGTACATAGCAAAATAAAAATACATAAGACATGAGAACACGACACACACATGTGTGTGTATGTATATGACAACAAGATTATATGTTGATATGGTAATAACTAAGTCTAAATTACTAAGGTATCACATTTCATCAGTTGGCATCTGTTTGTGGTATTGAAATCAAAATAAGACTCCTTTAAACTAATAAAAAAAGTCATAAAACTATGGAGAGGCAGTGGAAGGGAAATAAAATAAAATAATTCAATTGGAGTGCAGCGAGAGGATAAAAATGAAAGTTGATTACAGGAGTGGAGAGAAAAGGCGTCACAATAAACACTACAATTGTCACCACGAAGCACTGTTTGGCTGTGTGGAATTGCTCACTACTTGCCAGGATGGAATGGTGTGAATCATTTTGGTTTCTTTCTTGCGTGAAGGTGAAGAGGGAAGAGAGAATGTTTCTCTCTTTTCTTTCTTTTTGTAACATGATTTATTTATTTTTTTTTGTAAAAACCAAATGAGGGACGGTCCTGTCATTGGTGTTTCCCGTGAGTCGGCAATGCTGAGGTTTGGTGGGCTGTGTTGGGCACTGCTGGCATGCCACATTTGCATCCTACTGGGTTCTCACACATGGAACCGCCTATTCTGGGCCACATTTGAGCTTCACAGTTTATAAATCATGGGCACAAGGTGATGATAAACCAAGGGTAGGACCGGTCTGATATTTAGTTTCGAGAAGGATTTTGACGTCACATTCAAGAAAAATGAGAATGTGAGTGATAAGTCATGGGATTAATCACCACAAGTTACCTTGATAAGATCAAAATTAGGGTTCTTATAACTCATATCTCCAAATGGTTTTCCCAAAGAGAAACCTCATTTTACTGATAAATTCATATATCTCCATATATTACAAATGCATCCTTTTATAGGATGACTTAGGCAAGACTCGAATTTCACATTAATTCTCAATAACTAATATTTAATACCCTCTAATACTGCATTTAATCTCCATTATATAAATTATTATTTTCTATATTTAATAAAAGATAAAAACTACAAAGAAAATTTAAAAGACTCTTCAAGATCGTATCACAAGGATATGACAAATGTGAATCTTCTATGATGCAACACAGTTATTGTGCATTCTATTAAATAACATGAAATAAATCTTAAATTAAAAGAGAGAATTGATGTTTTAGAACTTGGCATGATTCAATGTAGACACAATAAAATGCCACAGGTTATCTAATTATTGCGATATTCTGATATTTGTTGGTATAGAAGTTCAATCATTATAAGTTAAATTTTATCAATGAAGCTCGGAGAGTCTAACATGAATGTGAAGCTAGGGGTTTCTAATATGAATGTGTCTAACAATGGGTATGATTGTCATTTTACATTGCTTCTACTGCTTTCTTGTTTCCATACACTAAAAATATTTTCTTCTAAAATAACTACAAAGAATCTTTATCCTAGTAAATTTAGATAAATTTCCTTACAAACACTTGAAAATAATAATATTTTAAGTTAAAATGAAAAATAAATCAAACTTCTTCCCAAAGATAAAATCAACTTGCACAACTTTTATTTTATCTTATAGAAATGCTCAATTCAATTTACTTTCTTATTTTCTTCACCTATAAGTGTTCATAGACAAATTTATTCATATGGACACCTGAATGAAGCTAGTGTTTGGATGAAAAGGTATTTTGGAGCACTATCAAAAACCAAAACTATAATAAATTCATTTAGTGATTAAAGTGTTATTCTCGTGCAGAGGCTCTATTTGTCACTGTCCAAAAACTTTTTGGACGTCTCTTTTGTTATTCCTGCTTCAAAGTTTGTTGTTAGTAGTTACTTATTTCCTAATTGTGTCTTGAAACTGTTTAACATTTTTTTTTTGCATTATTGAAAAATTCTTTATTTCTTTGCTTTCTCCATTTGTTGCCCAAATAAGATGGTGGTAATATCTATATTCACCAGGAAAGAAGTTGATGGTAATATCTCTTTGCCTTAAACTTACTAAACTTTCTTGTTCTCGGTTCCCTTGCAGAACATTGATGACATAAGAAATGGCCAAAGAACAAAAGTACCTATATTTGATTTGGAAAGTGGTGCTCGGAATGGTTTCAAGGAGCTTGAGGTTTCTGAAGATTGTGGAGTGGTCAGTTATTAACTAGCGCCCCAAGGGCCTAAGATTTTGTCTCTGTACTGACTTTTCTTGTGAGATTTAATTATATAGCCTAAAGTTGAAAAGTAATTTCTTCATTGCACTTTTTGTTTTCATGAAAAGATATCTTAGTAGATTTTGAATTAAGTGCTCCTTGACCTTAAAGTTCGAACAAAATGAAAGCTTGCTTAAACCTTTTGCTGATATATATTTTATGTAGAACACTGGAAAGCAAAATTTTAACTTCAGATCACTTGGTCAGAGAAGTTTATGTCAATAGCTGCTAAGGAGTTTCCATATGGTGTTAGCGCTTAACGCTTCATAGCTTGCAGGCTTTTGTGCTTGTGCTAAAAGTGCCTCCGTAGAATGAAGTCACTATTGATCTGGTAAATGGAGTCATTCACCATAGTACTGACTGCAGTACAGTGTGCTTTCTGCTTCTTTTACATCCCACGTCAAACTGGGGTAGGGGATATAGCAATTGATTTGCCCACCATTTACACTTCATATACAAAGTTGTCTCCCCCCACTACCCACTTTTACTTGTTTCTTAGTTTTTTCAGAAATCAAGGACACCAAAAACATGTATGTATGATAGCTTGACATTATATATAGTTTATCTGTATGCTGAAATCCTGATATAGTTTGCTAGTCCTGTTATGGTAGTTCTTTATGTAATTGTTTCAATGTGGTTCTTGAGAGTCCATTTGTTAATTTTGACCAGATTATATTTGAAGGCGTCTTTGCTTTGCATCCTGATATCCGAATATCGCTTGACTTGTGGATTGCTGTTGTAAGAATGAGTCCTCGATGAAGGCCCTTTTCTGTTTCATTTATATTTTATTATTGTGGAGCTAAGAAGGCCTCTTACTTTGATTTTCTTATTTGGAACAGGTTGGAGGTGTTCATTCACATTTGATTTCCCGAGTTCAAAGGGATAAGAGTAGAGTGGGATGCTTTATTTCTCAAAATGAGATCATGATGACAGTGTTTCCCATGTTCCAGCAGCTTATCGAACCTCATCTTGTTCATGCACATGTTAGTGGATCGTATGCATTTCCCCCGATATTTTAAAACTGCTTTTGAACTAATGGTTAAACCATTATCGATTTCATGTAAACTGACAAGTTTTTATATTTTAAAGCCTTGGTTATTTTAGATTTTTCAGTTTAACCATCAACGTTTCCATGTAAACAAGAAGTACACTTCCTTGCCTTTTACAATGCTCTCTAACTATGCCTACTTAAAAAATTTGTATCTCTGTTAATTTTGTGAAAAACTTCGGCTTCATCCATGATGACTGTCCTGTCTCCCTATATGTATATGTGAATAATAATGTATAGGTTGGTTATTTTAATTGATATTTGCAGTCCACTCTTTCTATTTGCTGCACTCACCAGTCACCCTTTTGTTGTAGTAGTGTCTCAGTTTTCATTTTATCATGATTAGCGAATTGTTTCCTTTTGGATAATCGATAAGTATATGACACGTTATTTAATGTTGTCTTGTTGCAGCTTAAAATTCGAAATGATTTTGACCCTGTGCTTTCTCCTGAGAGTTCATTATTTGTATTAAAGAGTAACAAAAAAGTAAGTTTTAACTCTACACACACATATATTGTGTGACAAGGTTTTGTTCAATATGTTTGCTGAAAATATAGTAATAAATTACAGGTAGCATATCAAGATATTGTTGCAATTCTTGATTCAGCAAAATTTTGCAGTTCGGTGCAGAAATTTATTGACATCTATATTAGGCTTCCTGGGATCCCTTCTAATGGACAGTTGAGAGACAGTGACTGTATTCGAGTCAGAATATGTGAAGGCAGATTTGCGTTGCTGATACGAGAGGTTGGGAACATTATTTTCTTGTTGATGATAGCTTAACATAAATTATACACATAGCTGATACTATGGCATTTTCATGATGTATTCTACTAAACAAATTTTGTTATCTTGTTCACGTGTCAGCCCATCAAAGAAGGGAACTTTATCATTCAGCCCAAAGTGGATTTTGATATTAGCATTAGTACGGTTGCTGGCCTTCTTAATCTTGGGTAAGCCAAAATTCAATGCAAAATATATTATATATACATTTCCAATAAATGTATGACTACTATGTTTGATGGATTAAGTTTTTGTGTTAATAGAGTGTGAATAGTCTGCTAGTAGCATGTCTAGATTTTTATTGATGTTGTCCTGATTCTATGTTTCTATATTAAAAGAAAGGGAATCTGATTAACATTGCTGTTAGTCACTTGCATGATTTAAGCATTGGGAAAAGATAAAATTCCCTATGCTGCCATCAACTTGGTAGGCAGAAGGAAAAAGTAATTCACGGTAGTAAGGGAGGATAAAACACCAATGGTAAATGATATCTCTATATGCTATGAGAACTGTGAACAGACTAGGCCTTACACAACCACAAAAGCTAGCTCAGGAGGGAAGGGTTACTCAAGTCATGATTTGCAGTACAGCTGTATTTCCATGTTCCTAATTAATGTGAGATTGATAGTACACTCCTTTTATGCCTAATATAGGATATATGGAGTGTGAAATTTGTAGTAGGAAGTTATAATAAGTGACCTGACTGACACAAAGTCTTAATTATGACCTACTAATAGCATATTCTAAGTGAGAATGTACTAGAAGGGACTTTGATGACATGTTACTATATTGAACTAAGAACAAAGTTGCCTAACTTAAGCTCAAAAGTTAGTTCTACGGAATGATTCCCCAAGTCATTATAAGGAGTACTTAATGTTAATAACACACTCAACAATTTGGCACCATTCACAGGCTCCTCCTGCGCCCCACTCACACCTACACCCTTTCAAAGTGGAGTTATGAGAGAGAACACCATCACAGAGTGGGACTTTGCCTCGCCCTCCTATCCCATGCCTCTTATCCTAAAATTTTGGGACCAATTCTTTCTCACAGCTACGTACCTTTCATAAACTCAAGTCGTATCAAGTTTTCAAACAAAACTAAGTTCTCTCTTAAACACAATGTAGTAAATAGGCTAACCAAGGTCTAATCCTGAGAACACATCTGAATTGCGTTCATTATATGATATTCTTTCTTTGACAAATTAGGATTGGGAGGAAATTCGGTTTAATGCAATAGAAAATGGAATTAAAGTAACAAACTAAAGAATAGATGATGTAAAAACTGAATGGCAGGAAATGTAACAGGTAGACAACTGGAAATGTAGGGATTAGAATATTGAAATTGTAAAGACTAGATGACTAAACATATAAAAGCTAGATGACTAAACTATTACAACTAATTGTTTCTCTACTCGTATCTCCCTATTGATTCCTTTTTCTGACTAACTCAAGCCTATATATAATGTTCTGAACACAGGGAAACTAATGGACCCGAAGTTGAATCAATTTGCCTTTTTACATAGTCAAAGAAAAAAAGAATTTCTAAACAAAAAAGCTACAACTTCTGACAAGTCATTTACTGATGTTTTTTATAGCTCTGCACTCCAAATGTTGTGTGTTCCATATATCCAAATTAAAGTCCTGTAAGCAAGGAATCCAATAAAAAAAGAAACAGCTTAAATGGACATCTACCTAAAAAGATATGAACAAAACAGTAGACAAAGGTCAGAGTAGACTGCTTATAAAAATACAGAAAATAGCTAGTATTTAGAAAAATTTCAATTTATTGCAGAAAATACATATACATGCTAAAAAATAGAAATAAGAAAAGAAGGGACGCTTAGAAGATGCAATGAGACTATAAATGTGAGTACAAAATATGAGTTATCAACATTTTACCTACCTCTCCCCTTAAATTTGCAATTCCCTACATGAAGCTCTTTAGTCTTCACCATGACTAGCAATATAAAAAATACAACGAGGAGTTCCAATCGCAAGCTATTCTACATAACATAAGGGCTATGAGTGTTTAAATCTCCTGGATAAGTTCACCATTTCAAAAGATGTCAATTTCAATGAGTTTGATCCTCTCATGGAAGCTAAGATTAGAGAAAATAATATGAAGAGCAACCTGATTGTTACATATAAGTTTCCTTTGAGTAACATCTCCAAATTGTAACTCTTTAAGTAATTGTTTAAGCTAAATAAATTCACAAGTGGCTAAGGCCATAGCTTTATATTTTGCTTCTATACTTCGATTTTGCCACAACATTTTGTTTCTTCCTCTTCCAAGAGATCAAGTTACCATCATTGGAGACAATATCTAGAAGTGGACCTTATATTAGAAGGAGATCTTGTCCAATCAGCATCTGAATAACCGACAACTTTAGTATGATATTGTGACCATATATCAAACCTTTTCCAGAAGATCCTTTAATGTACTTTAATATAGGAATGATTGCATTCCAATGATTTGCGCATGGGGAGTTGAGAACTTGACTCACCACACTGACTGCAAAGGAAATGCTAGTTCGATTTTTCAACTAATCTTATGTACTTCTCAGGATCTGAGAATGGTTGCTCCTAATTAGGTAGGAGTTTGGTATTGGGATATAAGTCGGTCAAACCTTACCCTACAAACCGATTTTTGTGAGATTAAGTTAGGTTTAAAGTCAACTTGTTAACTTGGTATCATATATATTGAGTCTATCCAAGTTAAGTTCATTGGGGCTGTTGTGCCTCTACTATTGGACTCTTGTTAGACTACCAACAAATATTTAATCACATGCTTGAGATGTTCATTCTTCAGTGTAAAAGGGTGTGTTAGAGATCTCACATTGACTAAAATTAAGGCGAAATTATAAATATTAGGGGATGCAAACCTCATCTTACAAATTGGTTTTGTAGGGTTGAGTTAAGTTTAAAGCCCACTTCCAAATATTTCAAATTACTTGATATTGTAATATGTAGCAAATAGAAAATAGTGCCTATAAATAGTTATGACTACTGCCCTCCTGTACTAATCTTGTATATTATCACACAATTCTTGGATACTATTTTTCACTCCATCACTTGTTTCTGTTTATTTGTTTGACAGTTAGTATATTTATTTACTATCGATGATTTATTGATCAGTAGCATTTTCTGTCAGGTATCAAGCAGTTGCTTATATTGAAGCGTCTGCATTCATCTATCAGGATGGAAAGGTCAGTTGATTTATCTTATGACTTACATTTGACTGAATACACATGTTTCCATTAATTATTTGATAGAATTTACAGTGCTGAGATGAACTTGTTCCTGATTTCCTTTTCTCCCAAACTTGACTGAATTTTGTTATTGTGATTATGTATTCTTTAACTGTTATTGGTATTTAATTGCTCTGCATGGAGTAAGCATTGTGAATGTCAATCAGGCAACTGAAGATTGTGTCAATATATCCAAGTATATATGAACATCATTCTCTTATAATAGAACTGGGTTTTAATGTAAAATTTATCCTTGGAAAACAAGAGAGATACAAGATTCAGCGGGACAGCCCTAATTACTTCAGAATGGTTATAGCAGTTAGACCTCTATTTTATAAATGCTATGACTGAACAGTGGCCCTTATTTTCCCATTACTTTTGGTTCCTGCGTACAAATTTTGGGGGTTTCCTAGTTGTTCAGCAAGTTGGCAATACTACTATATTATATTTCTTAGCATAAATTATAAAAAAATATTCACCAAGCTCTCACTACTTGATGGTGAGAACTAATGAATTTTAATTTAAAAATTGACAAATGCTCTTAGTTATAACTAAGTGTTCTGTTAAAGATGTTGGGAAGGAGAGAGTACAAACTAAGAGTGTATTATTTTCTAGATTGTTGATTACAGAAAATTCCCTTTACATATAGCTGGGTACAAGGAGGTAACAGACTAGCTGAAATTCTAACAAACTATACAACTGTCAGATAGTGACAGGTGTAAACTAATTACAGTAGCCTATTGCACTATACTGGACTTGCGTTATATATGCGTACACACATCCATGTAATAGATGAGCATGATGCAACTACAAAAGTAACTGTGGTTGTTGCTGTATGGCTTCTTTTACTTCTGTTTGCCGTCCTAAAGTTTGCTGCTTATGCATATTGGAATATTTTTTGTTTTAATTTGGTAGATTTTAATTGAGGTTGATCACCTTCAAGATGTACCTGGGCCATACATTCAGATAAAGGGTGTTAATAAAGATGCAGTAGCCGCAGCTGGTTCAATGCTTAAATTGGATAATTCATATACGACCAAGGTATTAAATTTCTTGCTTTATTGTAATTAATCTTTTGTTTCTGGTGCATATTGTAGGTCCTGGATCAATTAAGTATTAAGTATGTCATGGATGTTTATATAATGGTTACTTTCTACTGTTCTAATTTTTAACTTTGGTAGAGTTACCTTGAAATAATTTTGGAAAGACTACCGGGGATTGAAAGAACTTCTGGTGGGATTCATTCTCAACAACCAGCAAGGCTGCTAGAGATTGTTGAATTTATTCAATCTCAGGTAGGCCTTTACTCAACAGGTTTTAGTCTTATTTATTTATTTATGGCTTCATCAACTACTAGCCATCTAATTTTAAGTATTTCAAGCATGAAATATCAGTTTTAGGCATTATCATATAGCGGTATTATGTTGACACAAACAGGGCAGTAGCTCTGCTTCAGAATCCTCATCAGGTAGAGTAGTCTCTCCAATTGAAGGGGTTATTGAGGAGATGCAATCAAGGATTAGAAGGCTTGAAAAGTGGCTAGCGATAAATACGGTACTCCCAAAGCTCTATTTTTCAAACTATTTTCTGATTTTTTTTTCTTTGAATTCACTGTACTTATCTTGTTTTATTTTAATTATTTTGTTTACTTTGATACTGTGGGCAGGTCCTATGGACAGTTCTGATGTCTGCCCTTGTTGGTTATTCACTGTATCAAAGAAGGAAGGCATAATGGTCTTGTGGAAATTTTCTGCATGATGTCTATAAACTAACTATTGCCACTAATCCATCGATTTTAGGTTACATTTTATCAAAGGTTAATTGTTGATTAATCCATACGTACATAATTTGGTGACAAAAATGAGGGAACAATGGAAGAATTATGATTCTACACACCTAAAGACGTTAATGACCACAAGCAAGAGGATCATCTGGCATTCAGCAAATGGCTCTACTGGTATTAGCAGACACATGACAGATTGTGGACTGTTCGTTGTTTGCTGGAAAATTATTGAGGTATCTGGCCTGTAGAACTGCGAATGCTCATAGATCAAAGATAAGAATTTTTAAAACTTAAATTTACTTGTAAAATAATTTGAGATATTTCTTAAGAAGTTACCTGCCTTTTTTTAAATCGGAGTTCTGATAAATTTAATAATCAGTTTTTTTTTTTCACATTGGAAGGCCTATTATAAAAAATAAAAAAAATTTAAGAATAGCTACTCCTTATTTTTGTCTTCTCTTTTATCTTGAATCTAATTGTTAAAATGCTATATATTATAATCATTATTAGATTAAGAGAAAAAATTAGTGTTACATCTAGAGTACATTGATCCTTATCATATATATGAAGAAATTTTATTTTAACAATCTAAATATTTGTTTACAATATAGAATTACTCAAAAGTCCCTACCTTTTATCTCACACTCTTCGACTAGTTAAGTGAGAATTAATATATTTTTTACAATAATCGAAAATTTTACTTAATATTTTGCACGTGCAAGTAAGGATTCCTGTAAAAAATAATAGGAAGTATCAATTAACACACTTTATCCTGTCATTCTTTATAAATATTAGTTTATAGAGTATTTCATCAAATAAATTAAATGATTTAGAATTATGAAGATCTCACGAATGATCGTAATTGGTGGGGAGAATGTGACATCTCATTTAAATAGAATAATTCTATTAAATAAAATATTGCATAATTATAAGTAAATAGAACATGTGACTAAGAGTATACATGTATCAACCATGTTAACCTAAGATTTGTTCACTAGACTGCTACATTCACATCATCTTGATGATCATCAAGGGTTTTCACCTGTGTTCATATCAATTAATTGATGATTATTGCAAAAGAAAAAATCACTAATTAATGGATGATCATTGTAAAAAAAAAAAATCACGCAAGAAAATAAACACAAGCAAAAGGGTAAACTAGAATAATTTTTTTTTTGAATATGTTATAGCAAGTAGATAATTAAAATAGATTATAAGCATGCAAAACAGTAGGCATTCAATCATGTGATAGCAACCAAACAGAACTCCATGACTCAATTATCTGGATACATATAATAAGATCGGATTCACTAGATACTTGCACTTATGGTGACCTCTACTGCTCTACAAAACCATTGTCAATGGGTTTCACCCTACCACGCACAAGGTTAGTCCATGATCATCCATGGCCATTACACTGTCAAAGACTAGGGCCTTCTGCTACTCTCACCACTTGAATCAGACCGTTCTATGTGAGACTAACTAATTCTTTAGAGTTTTAGGATGCAACCTTATTTGAATCCTTATCTAGTTATATACACTACAACACCACCATGACTTATCACCAAGAGGCTCATGGAATTACGTCTACTCATGCCATGTTCATGTTTCTCACACCAAATCCTTAATTCATCTTAAGCATTAATATTTCATGCTAATGAACAACCAACCAACCAATTCGTTATTCATTCCATACCAAATACAGTGAATCACATAAATATACAGGGCATCATACTTCATACTTATAATCTTTTAATGTAAATCATTCAATCATGGAGAAAATCAACCATAACAAAAGAGAATTGTACCAGTGCACACCCTTGCACCACTCTCGTTCAAGCTAGAAGTCCTCGCTTAGGTGAAAGAGGTTTTCTCGCTCAAGCGAGCTCTTCTCACCTAGGCGAGAGCTTGAGTACTACAAGGTTTCAGCGAGTTCTTGGTTAGGCGAGACCTCCTCCTCTAGGCGAGATTATTCTCGCTCAAAACTGGAGCTCATCGCCTGAACAACAACTCGAGTTGAAACCAGTGGTGAGTTCCTGCTACTCTCGCTTAGGCGAGGGCCATTCGCTTGGGCGAGATTAACATGTTTCTCACCTACTCACACATGCAACACCAGATATCAAACAATAAGCACACAATATATTTTCACATGATCAACAACATTATTCAAGCACCAATAACATAAAACATACCAAAAATAGGTAAAATAACTTAAAAACATGAAACTCTAGCTTCTCTTACTTGGAAAAAGAGAAGTGCAGTGGAAAAGAGTCCTAACAGAAACTCACTATAATACAACGACAACTTAAGAAGTTACAAACAAACACATGAGTACGGAAAATAAGACCTTGATAGTAGTCACACAAAACTAAAGCTTAGGAATAGAAACAAACGAAAAAGAGACAGATTTTATTCGATTTACATGGAGGAATTACTTTCTACTAGCTCAAGGGGTGGAAGAGACTTATGCCCTATCATAACTTTCAGTATGGAGAGTTGAGTGAGAACATAAGTGGAGAAAGTAATGATACAAAATGAGAAAGTGAAATGTAAAGAGCTAAAAAAGTTTTCTAAAACAGTCAAAATGTTAGAGAACTGACTTAGGACTTAATACTTGGTTGACCCATCTCATAAGGCAGAAAAGGGGGTTTAGAGAGAGGACCTCAATCTGCCATGCACATGTTTTACTACTATCTTTAGATTCTTGATCTTTTAATATTAATGATAAGGCAAGTTGTCTTTACAGTAGATCATGGATCTTTAATATAAACCCTAAATTATTATTACACTCTCTTTCTCGAAACACGCAGATGCCTCACTCACTGCACACACGGTGACACGCACTCAACTTGTCATGGAAGATTTAGAGGATACACAAAAATTAACATTTTTCATTCATATTCCAAAACATTTGAAAGGACCTCTTCTATACAACCGTCTATGTTTGAAAGAAAAACTAAAAAGAACCTAATTCTAAAAACAGGTTATAACATAAATCCTAAAAGTAATAAAAATCACTAGTTAATTACTGTAATATTTTATATTAGTTACAAAAATTACACATTAACATGTAAAATTAAATAAATAAAATGACAAAGATAACAATAAAATATTTAACTAAAAAAATCAATTAAAAATATACAATTTTTTAGCACATAAAAAAATATAGAAAACATCAATGAAAAATAATCAAATTTAGAAAACTTAATTAAGAATAGAATGTTTATAACGAAATTGTTTAATATTTATACTTGACAGTTATTTAAGATTGATTACAAAAACGATTTTCTGACAAATAGTTTACATTATTAATAGATCAATAAAAATACATTTATTTACTGTAAATTAAGAATATAAAAATGAAAATGTTCTTTATTCTCTCTTTGCGTTCTTCGTACTCTTTTGCTTTACGAAATTGTGAATATCGGATAAGCGAACTTTGTTTAACGTACTCGCAAAGAAAATTGTACCACCGTCATCATAAATTTTTAACAACATCCAAGTACAAGTAAATAATTTACCAACAATAACATATAAATAAGAAAATGTATGCTTTCATTAAAATTAGAAGTTGCAGTAAAAACTCAGCCTTGAAGTCGTTGAACCATTTCGCAGAACTGGTCATCAGTAATCACACACCTTATAGCAAATATTTATAACTAGTTTATGGACTATTCTACACACGTGCCCTCGGGGCATTTCTCACTGAAAAGCTATATAAATAACATCAAAATAGCGAGAAGTAATGAATAACTACTCCATTCTACAAGGAAAAATTGCACAAAACATGTAAGGTTACGATACAAGCCATGTTACAAGGCATTTTAGAGAGAGGGTTGTCCAAGAACAACTGTTCATGAAGATGCCAATACAAAAAAAAAAAAAAAAAAATTTAAAAAAAAAAACCAAAAAAAAAAAAAAAAAAAAAAAAGTATCAGAAAACCCCTCAAAATGAAAATGCATCTGAACTAAGCAGTGGCATTCACAAAGTTGCTAAATGTTTCATATTGAAATAAGAAAAATCTTGAACCTTCATTTTTCAAGTCCTTGCTGGTGAAAGTAAGCAGCAATAGCAAGTAGGATGATAAATACTGCAATCCACAAGCTCAGCCCTCCTTGAAACAAGTAGAGAAAAAGTGAGTCGAGTGCAAAATTTGCCTTCTACTTGATAACATGATCAAACACAACATCCATTTAGTAAAGTAAATCATATATTTTATTGAACGATAAGTCTCTAATTTCTTTTGTACGGTTGGTCAAATTTAGAAGTTGTTACCTTCGACCCTTTAGCCAAATCCAGAACGTTTTTGGATAAGATATTTGAACAGAACTTTCAGTACACACAACTGAAACATGGAAAGGGGGACCTATGGAACGTGAATGATAAATATCCAACCAACCACGCTACAATACTATATTAGATTACTTATTTTTTTCCAATTTATGCTTAATATGACCCAATTTCACTTTGCGGAAATTGAAAATTTAGACTGGTCAGATGTTTAAACACGTGCTTTCGATACCTGACAGTCTAATACCGAGTGTTATTGACAAGACAGCATTGTAGCCATGCACAAAATTAGTTATATAAATCTTCACTAGCAGGAAGAAGACATCCTTCACACGCAGCGTGCTAAACTTTCTAACTTTTCAAAAACATTTGTCTTTTCAACCAAAATCTTGGGCCCCTAATGTTTCCAGGTTAATTAACTTACAGATGGATAGGCTGAAAGGACTATATATACACTATATACAGAGAGTTCCGCAAAAACAATTATGTATATGTACAGCAAGAACATGTAGAGTTAATCTGTGAACAAATTATGAAACATACACGTACCATTTGTCTTCTTCTCTTCAATTATTGTTACCCTTGCACTTGAATCCATAGATACCGAAGCCAAAGCCCTAAATACAGAAGCACAACTATGACTACCCTTAAACATGGCATAAGACAGAAAAAGGGTAAATGACCATTTTGATATTTCAATGTGTAACTTGGTCACTGAGAAAACAAAAATTATGATTTAGCCCTGAATGTGTAAAATTTACAACAATTGTGTTTTGTCATTAAGTTGTAATGTTTAAGGACCAATTTGACCCTGAGTGATATTTTTTGAATGTCAATTTGGCATTAAGTTGTAAACTTCAAGAATCAATTTCTTAATATAATTGTCACACTTTTTATACATTTTGAGATTAAATAAGAACAGTCTGTCTTTGAGGAACTAAATTGTTACCAGTTACCTATTTAGGAACCAAAATTGTCATTTATCGAACATAAAAAAATTTCTAAGAAAAATTATGTAATACATAGTTCAAACCTTGAATCAGGGGAGAATGCTAAAGCAGTTACAATGCCAAGGTGAGCCTTTTTTATCATTGTTTGAATCCGCATATTTGTTGAATTTACAATTACAATGTCTCCTGAAGGTGTTCCACTGCATGGAAAATCATCAAAACAGAAGAAATAAGTTATTGTCAAAGTGCTCCCCGAGGTCTGAAAATCACAAAAGTCAAGGCACTATTTTCTTCAAGGTAGCATAAGATTGGGGTACCATCTTAAGTAGTAGGAAAAATACAGATCACAAAATGTACCATGCAAGAATCTTTCCATCAGCTGAGACATTAAATGCAGAGATTGCATCACGAATAATATGCTTTGAGCCCATCCTTTCCCATGTTTGTGTATTCCAGGTAAGGATGCTTCCACCTTTATCTATATACAACAATAAAAACTTCGTTCAGTTAAAAGATACAAAAGGGAGATAAGATAACTTTTCTCTGCAAAATTATTTACCTGTCATGGCAGCCATATACAAGACCTGAGTCTTGTCATTTGTTTGAGAAAATCTGCAAGAGCTAAAAGTTTCACGCTGCATAAATCCAACAAAATATGATTAGAATACATAACTATTGACAAAGCAATCACCAAACCAAACATGAGAATAATAGGCGCACCGATATTCCATGTTTAACCCTGGTATTAGAAAGCAGCCTTAATTATGGTCACCCCCCCTAAAACTGCATTAGTTGCAATCTATGTGGTGGTTTCCTTCATAGAAGTCTTAAGGAAAATATTTAGTCACATATCTACTAGAGATATAATTTAAATAGAGTTTATAGAATTTGAACAGTCCTCATATTACAAGTTGATTTTATGGGATTGAGTTAAATCCAAAACCTAAATCCAAAATTGATATCAAAATCTATCTTAAATTCATTGTTGGGCAGTTTTCACTGCCATGCTTGCTGCCCTCCTACCCTGCCTTAGTTGCAACCTATTTAGACGTTGTCTTAATGGTGATATCAAATGTAGTCTTTAGTCTAACAATCCTCGAAAACTAACTTTTAAAGTGAGAATTGTCCAAGCTTTAATTTAAGTCATATCTCTCATTAATGTGGGACTAAACACCACCCTTGAGGCCAACAGCTAAGGTGGGCAATGGGTAGCTACCATTAAGGTGACACTAGGCAATATAGAATTTTCCCCACTAGATGTTAAATGCTAGATTTACTTCACACAACATGGTGGTTATGCCTTTAAGATTATAACTAATTTCTACTTCAGATAAAGGTAACCTATTTGCCAATAATGACTGGAATGAGATCAGGACATATGGAGTTATGATATATGGTGAACAAAGTTTCAAGAATAGTTATTATTTTGGATTTCTAATTACTCTTCTAGAATATATGCTGTTGGTTTTAAAATTTTTGATCCTAACCTCCTATTGTTCGTCTCCTTTATTTTTTCCATTAGTAGCCTCTCTACAAGGAAACCAATTCATCTTGTTTTCTTTGAGGTTGCTTTAGGATCCACTCAGCCTATTATCACAAAACTAGTAAATTTTGAGACCAAAAGTAATCTGGTCATTAAATCTGTCAAACTGCAAACCTCCCATAAACACAGGTCTCATCACTGAGTAAATCAGAATTATTAATGATCATTCATAATAGGTCAACATCAGCACAAAGCCATTGGTTGACAGTGATGCTCTCTGACCACTGGTTCAACATGAACCAACCTAAATCTCATAAAAAGAACATTTAATTATAAAAATATATATTAAACTGGGCCAAGAGATATATTACTTGAGAGGGAAGGGCACATGTAATCTTATACTATGCTCTGAAACAAATGTTTTTATTTTTTTTCTCCCCTTACTTTAAGTAATAGATGAATAATCATGTAGGTCCTGGATATTAATTGATACAGGAAAATTGTAACCAAATGAGTATTATACAATATATAATAAATAAAAAGGTTTTAACACGAATGTATGAAAAAAAAAATATTATGTATCATCTAGAGTCTAGACAAATAAAAATTAAATCTAACTTTTACTAGTTAATTGTGATTTATAAAATTTTCATATCTCTAAATATTATGACAGTATAGAGCAAATCCATGACATAACCAAATTTCATTCAATTATCAAGAAGAGAAAAATTTTAAAAATGCACATAAAGCTATCAAGCCCATGCAAAGTTTATCCAGTAAGATGTAATCAATTGCTCACATTTTCATTTGGTAGAGAAGATAAGACCATTGATGAAGAAACGTCCCAAACCCTGCATGGGCCACCACTTCCCAAAGAGGCAAGTAATTTACCATCAGAACTGCAACACATGTAAAACCAAAGTGTAAGGCACAATCCTTTTAAAATAGTGGGGTTTAAAGAGATCATTGTCATCTGTCATTTTTCCTTTATGAATTATAAGTAAATGAATGAAAGAGTGACATATCTGTGAAATGCTTATGATTATATGCACATCAAACCTGAAATGTAAATCCTTCACAGAAGAATGAGCATTAGACTCGTTGAGAATGACTTCCATGCTAGGCCACTTGAAAACCCTTATATTGCCATCCTGTACTGCACCAAATTACAATATCATACAGCATTCCGTTCCTTGATCAACAAAGAAATTATCTACTAGTTAATACCTATTTTTCAGAAGAATTAAAGCACTGTAATTCTGAAATGAAGAAACTCTAAAGCATTTATATTATATGACACGCAAACACTGTAATAAAACAAGTTTCTCATCATTTAATATCAATTAGGAAAAAGTGAAAAACAAAGACAACATATCCCATCATACAATGAAATTGAAGAAAATTGGAGAAGCATTCGGCAAGGTTACATTTTAAGATTTTGACAGCTTTTGAACCAATGTTTGACAAATAAATTTGATATTTGTCATCCCTTCAAATGGTTCTCAGTAAACACAAACAACTCTTTGATTGAGAGAGCATATTTTCATTTCAACTTTGTAATACCATTTACTTACATCAAATTCTTCTTAATGAGAATTTCACGTTGGTATCCATTTGTATGAAGCACAGTAAAACAAGTTTGGAATTTGGATATTAATCCATTTGTATATATTCCTAAGTTGAAAATGAAGTGCGGAAATAATTAATTAGTGGAACTGTTTTCCAAAAACCATCTTTCTCCTTCACAATGCCAAAAAATAACATCAATCTTATGTTGTTTGTTTTGACTTAAGTAAATATAAAGGAAATCCATACCTCCCCACCAGCAGCCAGTGCAGTACCATCATTGTTGAATGCTAATGCTAATTGTTGTCCAACATCCTCCAACTGCGTGAGCACTTTATCTGACATCTTCAGACTCAACTTATGAATTTCAGAGCTCTTATTTTGATAATCCCAGTCAAACCATCTACATAAACGAGGCATAATGCTGATCATAGTGTTTTATATCTAGATGAAATTATAGAACAAATAAAATCAAAGCTTCTTGTTAGTCTAAAATATCAGTTCAGCATGTAGATTATCAAATGACAAAAATACCTTTACTTCCCTCTTTTTACTTTATTCTTGTGTTAACTTCATTAAATGAATCACTACTTTCATTTACTTAGTGAAAACACTAGGGAAATATTTGGACAATTTACAATGGCATACACCAAACATCGAGCTACCAATCCCCTAAGAATTTACAAAAATGAAAAGAAAATGATAATTTTATAGATATTTTTGTATATTGACACAACAATGTGCTTTTGTTATTTGCCTTTATTTTGTTCAGAAGTAAACAAAATTCCACAAAAAAGAAAACGAACTAGACAATAGAAACTCCCAAAACTTGGCAGTTCTTTCCATTAAAACTGTTGTCCGGAAAATATGGTATATTCACATGCTGATTTGTCAATCAAACTTTGTACTGATACTAACAGGAGCAAAATTCAAGTTGTCAAAGATTCTCTTGCATCGATTCTATGGTCTTAGACAAAACTACTAAAATACCATACAGTCTATTGGGTTTATCACCTTCCAGTTCAATATTCTGTAATATATAATAACAGATAATGTATTTATGTAAAAATTTCCATAGATAGAGTTGTAGAATTAAATGGTTGAATTACTTCAATCTATTTGAAGCTAAGTCCTTACATAGTTCTATAAACATGAGTTATGTTCACACCTTAGTCAAGTCCAAATTCATTGAGACTAAGAATAATCCTCATCATAGTTGATCAAGGTACAAAAGGTTATATGATATACATAGCTAAACTATATAGGGTTCACACACAGTTCATAACAATCTAGACATTGTAAAGCATGTAAAGCTGACAATTTCAAAATTGTCATTGTATTTCCTACCCTGTATTTCACACCACTTGGTTGGGAGGACGAAAATGAAAATTTATTTGCAAATGGTAAAGTATAGATGAAAGATGCTTTCATTTTCCAATTGATCAGCCAAGCATTACTTCTACATCATGTATGCTCGAACTAGGCCAGGTTCGCTCATCCAAAACATTTGACCCAGGGATTTACAACTAGAAATGAATTCCATATAGATATTAAGAAAAGAGGTGATGAGAAGCAAACACCTGCAAACCTTTGGCGTTTCCATTGCACAAATAAGGCCATCACCCTGGGAATGAAGTGCCATCCTATAAGGCAATTCGGAATCAGTTCCTAACTTAAACACCTGAAATATTTATAAGGTTACTCAAACAAGAGAGTTTAGTATTATAAACACATGAACCGCTTCATTGTACCATCTTAGACAAACAACAAAAATTTGATGCATCATTTGCTCTCAATTCTAACAAATCTATTTCTTCAAAACACAGCACAGAATATCAAAATCAAGCAACTAGAACAGATTCCTCACAGTCTAACAAAAAAACATAGCAGTAGTCCACATTGCATTGCATCACACGAAGAGATTGGTTGTACGCAATGAAGGTTTATTGTAATTCGAGCTGCCATGGAAGAGAGCACCAAAGTTTGGGTTGTCATCCATAATGCACTGACTCATAGTAGGTATTTGATTTATTGATACTTTAGGTAAAAGGATTCCTGTTGAATTTTGATTGGTTTTCTTGGTTTAAATGTTAAGATCAAATTATTGCTGTCCTTTTTTCACTGCATTCAAAATGGTCCACGCTGCCTACAATCCTTTTAGCAACACATTCCCAAATCGCCTCTACTTATATTATTAACTAATTTCAGACATTCATTACCCCTGATTTCAGAAATTAGCATCTCTCTCTCCAAAACAATGCAACCCAATGATCATACAAACTCAAGTAAGCTTTAAGAACCTTAGTTTATTATAATGGGTAGTAGATGATCACCACAATTTCAATTTTACAATATTTTACCAAAAAACAAGGACAAAGAAAGAGGCCCAAAATACGTTTTCGTTTTTGTTTCTTTTGTTCGTTCGGTGAAAAGTGCGCAGATGTGAAAATAGCCATACGAGAAAAAGGTATACAATGTTATAGAGTATTGTTAGAATAAAGAGATTTTCATCTTTTCTTCCCTGCAATTTTCAGATCAATGAGAAGTGCAATTATTGTCATCACATGACTTCTTAAGCTTTCATGAGAATCACATTAGGACAATTTTTTTTACACCTACAAATCCTCAACTACTGAATTTTATTGGTAGAGACATAACAATATTATTATAATGAGAAATAAACTGCGAGTTCAATGCATAATTCGAAATTTTCGCCACAAAAATCAAATTCATAAGAATCGCGTAATCGAGCGAGAAGCAAAAGGAATAGTCGTACCGGTTGGCTAGAGAGAGAATTGGATGCAATATCGAAATGCGCAATAACCAAAGCATTAGGAATACCGCTGCGACCAGCTCCACCGCCACCGGTGAACAGCAGGTAGTTCCCGGTGGTGACCGATGCAGGCTCCGACTCCGCCTTAGCCGCGGGCTCTGACTCCGGTTCGGTGGAGGGCGCAGAGTTGTGATCGGAGTTGGAGGAATCATCGGAATCATGGGCAGTTTGAATTTGGTGCGATTTGATAAGATGTTGAGGAATCCAAGCAACGGAGTAGAATGGAACGCCGTATTTCTTCAAGTTAGGAGGGTCTGGGATTTGTCTTTTCCCCATTCTCTCACTCTAACTTTTTTGTTTTGGATTCAACTGCGCGGTGCTTGTTTTGTCTGGAATTGGTCTGGGATTCAACTGGGGTCGCTCTGGTGTTTTGCCCTTTTTGCTCTCCTCATAAACAGGGTAACCCCTTTTTTTCAATCTTTCAAAAAACGTAAACATTAGCCCTTTTTGTCTGACTAAAGAAAAAAAACGCAGTGATTAGAAAATAATTAAGAGAAATAGGTCAAAACAAAGAGTGAAAATATATATTCTTTTAATGGAAAAAAATTAAAAAGATAATAATAATAAATATAATCTACTACAAAACTAAGAAAAACTACCATGTAAAATACAAAATTAACCCTGTCTATTGTTCTAATATGTGTCAAAAATTCTGGACTTTTAGTCATTTATTAATCATATTTAGTATTTTGAATATGTGTCCAAAAGTAATGACTATTTTAATATTAACGTTTATGTAGTTATTTATTTTGAAATTAAAATCTCTTCAAATTGAAATTTGTAATTGAAGACGAGAACACTGTGGATGAACTACTCTGATTGGACTTTGTCATTATAAATTTTTTTTTTTATTCTTGGATTCAATTTCCAAAATGGTTTTATAATACATTATGATTCAGTTTTTTTTTTATGTCAAATTATGGAAGGAGGAAGATTTATTTCTTTGCTCTTCATCAATTGGGTAAGATTTTTTTTCTTGGTTTCTGTTAGATCCTCTTTTACTACCTTTTTGTTTATCCTTGTTATTTTTTTTTTCGACATCTAACATTTTCATGTTCTTTGGTATTTTCTGGATTAAAGCTTGAACAATGATGATTACGTAGTTTTTTTACTTATTTTTGATCACCATAAGCTTAAAGGTAAGGTTTTTCTTCTTCAACTACATTTTTGTTTCTCTATTATTTTTTTGTTTCCATTTCTGTAATTTCGTTCATCACGTTCCTTCCTTATAGCCATGAAGGATGGATTGGCAATGCTTTTGCATTTCGGCCATCTACACTCATACCTCTTACCAGATCTAACTCCCTCATTGCAACCACATTCAAAAAATCCATGCTTTTTCAAATCCACTTTGTGATTCATCCACATACCGCCACTAAAGAACCCTTCAAACCCTCTTCCACTCTTTTCCATTCTAAACCCTACAAAACACTCTTGTCCATTGTTTTGTGTTATAAGGTAGAAAGTTGTTTTCAAATATTTATATACATATTTGGTTGTTGTTTCATTTCATGTTTGTTCTATTTTATAGGTTTTCTTACTCCCCTAACTTTCATTATTTTTGGGTTATGTTGTTTTTAGAGAGGAGGACCTAATTGTGTGTGCCAAACTCAGGAAAAACCAGGTAGAATAGTATGAAACTTTGTCTCGTTGTTCTTTATTCGCATATATATGAATTTGCCTTCTTTAACAAACCATCGTTGTTATGGTTGTTTTTTACTCCTTTTTTTCTCTTCTATAATTCATTGACCACTCTTTTATTTTTATGTCTCATTATTATCAATATACCATTTATTTATTATGTAGGGTGAAAAACCAAAGAACAAAAACTGTTTTTTTTTCAAAGCCTACGGGTAAGTGTTTCTTCATTCATGTTTGATTTTTATTTCATTCATATTTTATACATTGTTGTCTCATGTTTGTTTGTGTGTAGTTACAAAATCACCAACATGTATTTAGAATTTGGTAATTGCCTATATGTAAAAATTGAAATTTAACCAAAAATTTCAGTATGAGTGTTTCTTTGGAATGATTATGCACTCTGGCACTATGTACAATTCATGAGATTTTGGCATTAGGTTTTATTCTTCTATGAAAGTCATTTGTGCATGATGTATGTTACCTATATACTTTTCATACATAAAGAGATCAATTTTGATCTACATTGGTTTATTGTTGTGTTAAAAAAAAGGTTGATTATTAAAGACATATAACTTTTGTTGATTTGTATTAGAGTTGTGGTTTTAATGGTTTTAAATTATTCTTCTACATTTCTACTTTTGCTTCTTTTTTTACTGTGTGTTCTGAAACTTTTTTTTTTATGTTTTCTATGTGGGGCTTTATTGTTCATCAAAGACTAATACAATGGTATGGTGGTAACGAAAAGGTATGCTTTTAGCATTTTAAGTTTTAAACCTGGGCAGAACTTTAGACTTGGGCATTTCATTTAGGCAAAGCAAGAAGACAAGTCGATCTGGTGACATTTATATGGATTGGTTACTTATGTTCTATATTCCTTTAGTAGAATGTATAGAGCTTTAACTTGACAAAGTGTAATGTATAGAACTTTAAAGAAAGAATAATTAGTGGAATATATCCTTTTTGTAATGTTGACATGGCTCTTTTTGTACTCATTGCAATCAACCTTATTTATATTTTTGTAGGAAAAAATTTAGAGCAATGAGAAGAAGCTATAATGTCATACCTCAAGAATCCTATCGGCAATATCAACAAGGGGTTCTTCACATATGACAAATTTTTTGTATTATTGAATCTATACATTAAATTTGTTGTACTTTTATGAAAATTTAATCAATTTGTTCTATTGTTTGATTACCTGACAGATGGCATCAAGCTCTTCTTTCAAACTTACCCAGTCAGGATTAATGTGGACATGTTCTTCAAAATATGGTAGTTTTCTAGAAATGATTTTAAGCAATAACACTCCAAAGTTATAGACATCGGTTTCAGGATCAATATAGGGGTGGCAAGTCAAATTTCGGTGGCTCATGTCCGATGTGCTAGCTTGTGATGATACATTCTTGCCAAAAGTTATTTATGATATTTGATAACAATAAAATAGAGATGTTACTTTATACCTAACACATTAAAAGGAAAGAAGGAATAAAAATGTGCATACCTTATCAACAAAGTCATTTGTCAATAATATAGCAACTGAATTGAGATTTAAATGAGCCATTGGTGGATTCAGATCATGGTGCGCCCTTATATATGGTGCATTCATCAAAAGTATTAGTTTTGTTGAAATCTTTACAAGTTGTCTCCAACTCTGCCAAATTCAACTTGGGACCCCTACATTACAGACAATGACAAAACACAATCAACATATTAACATTAACTTTTGCTCTTTTTATCTATGGAAGCACATTTGGAACTTTTTACCATTTTGTTTGCTATAACCTCTTTTAGATACCCTAATCGTGATAATAAATATAAGCCCAAATAGCACTTAGCAGGAATTTTGAATTGAGATAACAACTTGAGGAAGAGATTAGACATAATCGATTCATAGTTTGACACTTCTGAAGGTATGTATATTGCATATTGGCAAAGCAAGAAGACAAGTTGGCCTTTGGCAATCATAATCTCAAGATCTTTCAACTCTTCTATTGCAACAACAATATGATCAAATAGAGGAGTTAAAGTTCTCAATATCTTTTCAACAATCTTGATGTCAGTCACTATCTGATCACAAGCTCGCATGGAATGCCAAAATTTGGATTTTTTTTAACAGTATTCTGCAATGTCTCTTGTTCAATAATTGAGAGAAGTTCATACTACCTTCGAATAGATTGCAACTTTACCTTCTTTATTTTCCAAAAGTTTCCATATACTTGTTTTAGAGTAACCCACGTTTGCTTTGAACTAATGACTTTTGGAATTTTTTGGAAAACAATTGCAGAAACACACTGATGCAGAAAAATTCGTGCCTTAGAACCTGTTTTTCACAATCTTATCAACTTCTTGAAACCCAAGAATGACATCCATCTTCACACACCAATCATCATAGCCTTTCTCATCAAATATGGAAACGTTCAAAGGTATGGTGCCCATAACAACCATGAAAGCACACTCACAACAATGATTCAACTCAATAACAATGGTGCTTTCTCCCTCTTCACAAGTCCTTATTCTACACACACTCTTTATACCAACTTGTTAGGAATAACTAAACAAAGACAGAGCACACACAAAAATAAATGGAGACTTTCTCATTCACTTGTAAAGAATACATAAGTACAAGTACTTACATGAAAAAAGAAAAAAAATAGTGTAATCGTATAATTTTGTTTACATCTTAACATAATCGTTTAACTCTAATTTTGGATTATTATACAATAAATTACAATAGTTGAGGTATTAGTTGCTTTGAAGCTCGAAGCTTTGTCATACTTTATATCTTTAAAAGTCATTTTAAAGAAATTAAGAGAACAAGGTATATAGATATTGTTTTTGGTCTTGACTCCAGACCTCCAGTCATTTTGGAACAATTTTTTTCATTTTCCTCAATCAAAAGGTTTAAGAAAATGATGATTAGTCTTTAGAACTATTTTTCCATTCCAACATAAACTGCCAATATTTCAACCTTGAAATTGATTTATGCCTTCGAAAATAAAAGTAAAACAGTAAACATTAAACATAATTCTAATATATATTTCCTTTATAATCTTTTCATCTCCATAATAAATAATTTGAAATGAACTTAATTAATTTTTAAATAATTTTTTATGAATTGAATGTTTGTAAATATTTAGACCTATATATAAAGATGATACACATCTTTTGTGTAAACTTTTACTTTTCTTATTTTACCTTTAATAATATAATTCTTACTTATTTGTTAAGGACAAATAGTTTCGGTTTTACTCTTTTTTTTTTTATTAATTTTTTAAATGATTTTTTTTTTTTTTTTTTTTTTTTTT
>Ga0209589_1003321_pt1 | contig 28152 bp, 11 predicted proteins | sample CowpeawhiteBW_FD_187525 | JGI IMG/M metagenome (GOLD analysis project Ga0209589, IMG submission 187525) | Root nodule microbial communities of legume samples collected from California USA - Cow pea white BW (SPAdes) (version 2) | ecosystem: Host-associated > Plants > Roots > Nodule | place: USA...
TAAGTACTATAAATATTATTATTATTATTATTATTATTATTATTATTATTATTATTATTATTATTATTATTATTATTATTATTATTATTATTATTATTATCAACTCTAACTATAATTATAATAATAATAACTATTAATAATAAGAACTATAATTATTATAATAGTTATTATTATTATTGGTTTTATTATTATTGTTAGATACACATTTTACTTTTACTTACTATGTACATGAATAATGTTTCAATTACTTGCCTTGTATATTTGTTTTATTGTTCATTTATCTTTACATTTGAACAATTATTTCCATTCATAAAATAGTTACTAAATTTAGTAAAATAATAAAACTGAAAAATAATTTTTTTATTATGAATAATTATTTCAATTTAAAATATAATAATTAAGAGGATGAAATTGAAAAAACAAAAAAGGATAGCGAAGATGTTTATCTCTTTTTATAAGTAATTGTATTATTATTATTATTTTTATCACCACACGATATTATTCTAGTGGTATTATTATTATTATTATTATTATTATTATTATTATTATTATTATTATTCTAGACACATATTTTATTTTTATTTATTTTGTTATTCATTTTATCTATATATTTGTGTAATTATTTGAATTAAAAAAATAGTTACTAAAATTAGTAAAATGATAAAACTAACAAATAATTTTTTATTATGAATAATTATTTAAGTTTAATAAATAGTAATTAAGAGAATAAAATTGTAAAAACAAAAAAGGACATAAAAAATTTGTATCTCTTTATATATTTAGTTGTTGAATTATTATTATTATTATTATTATTATTATTATTATTATTATTATTATTATTATCGCTATGAGATATTATTATAATGGTATTATTGTTATTATTATTGTTCCTGCAGAGAACAAATAAGATCAGTTAGGCACAAGTATCGCCTTACCCATATCCGTTATCTCCTCGGTTGGCTTCTCCCCCTTTTGGTATATATCGGCTTGGACCCGGGAGGGGTTACCTATAGAAAGGACTCTGAAGCTTAAGTCAGCCAAAACTCTCAAAAGTCAAATCAGGTGATTAATGGAGTAATGAATGCGTACCTTTAATTCGTGGGGTCCATGTATATTTATAGATTATTAATTATGTTTGACCATTTCATGGGCCGGGCCTTGGCTTGGGCCATAGGTGGGCCTGGGCCTTAGCCCAGGCCCTTAGTCTGATTATTACGGGCTTACTGAATTTTAGGAGTGCTTTGATTTCATTACGCATACCAGGGTGGTCAGCATAGGCCGATTACCCCTTTGGCGGCTCGTGTCGCTATCGCTAATACGTGGTCTTAGGCTGGTACTTAGTGTCTTAGGTTACCGGTTTAGGCCGGGTGGGATTAGGTCAGCCTAGGCCGGCTACCTGAATAACTTCGCGTGTAGACATGGTGGACGTTTATTATTATTACTTGGTCGAATTGGCTAGGTGTGGTACAATTATTATAGTTAGACGCACATCTTAATTTTGTTATTATCGGATCATATTTTAATTATTTGTCCTTTTTATTTCTTTTGTGGTTGATGTATATCTTTATATATAATTATAGATTATTTTATGGTTAACATTAGTCTTAGTATTAGCATTGACATTAATATTTGTAGCATAAACATTATTATTATTATTATCATTAGTTTGTTATTATTGGTATCATTATTATTTTTATTTTTATTATTAGTATTCATGGTGGTGTTATTACTATAAGTGCTTTTTTAGTTATAAAAAATGTTATTATACTAAATACTTTTGCTAAATAGATTAAATTTTACAATTTATAATTTATATTATTATTATTTTTAATGGTTAAATAAATATAATAACAATTATATTATTGTGGGTTAAGTTTGTTTTTAGTCCCTGAACTTTAATCAAAAATTGAAATTCGTCATTGTCCAAAATTTCAATACATCTTGGTTCCTAACCTTTAAAAATGGATGAATATAGTTATTTTAACCTAATTACATTAACCTTTTTTTAGGTGTTGAACGTGAAGTTTCGAACAGGACGAATTCCAATTTTAGGTATAGGTTCAGAGAATAAAAACATACTTAACCGTATTATTATTCTAAATAGATAGATTTGAAATAAAAGTAAAAAATAGAATAAACTGGGTGTACACGCATGGGTCAGACACTATTATAATTATTTCATAAAATCAATTAATTGCACCATATTGTAGTATCAATTTTATCTATTATATTTAAAACTGAATTTACAACTTTATTACTTTAATAATAACATTTACAACAATATAACCTAATTTTCATGATATTTATTATTATTTTATATTATTATTATCATTATTATTATTGATTATAACAATTATTATTATTATTATTATATTATCAGCTCTAACTATAATTATAATTATTACTATTATTATTAACTATAATTATTATTGTCATTATTCTTATCATCTATAATTATTTTGATCATTATTACTACCAACTATAAGTATTATTATCACTATTATACCAATTATAAGTATTAATCATACACTAATGTTGCACCCTAAACTAGAGTAAAGTACTTCTATAAGAGCACATGAAAGTCATTCAACATTACTATCAAATACTATGACTGTCTAAATGCACTGAAAATTACAACAATAAGAAACTTATCAAGGTAAATTTGGGTTTCTTTTCTTCCCATATGGCACTTCTCTTCAACAGCAATCGAGGTTCTGCCTTCATTCGGTCATACATATTGGAATTGTCTCCTGCACTAGAAGGACAATTTTTTGAATTTCTACCAACATCATCATCACCAATAACAACCTTCTTATGCTCTTTGGTCCGTTCTGCTACTAATTTTTCCAAATGGCATAGAGATCCTTCTAGATCACTTATGACATGTTCCTGATGCTCTACAACCTGCTAAAACTCTTCCTTCTCTTTAATTATTTGTTGTGTGTATGCAATTCCAAAATGTTCAAATGCTTCTTTGACAACATCATTACAAAGTTCTTCCTTTGACACAAAAATATCAACAACAGCTTGCACAACACATCAAAACAAATTAATGGAAATAACAACCAAACTTATACATACAAAATAAACAATACGGATACTAACCAAATTATTAGCAAAAGCACTTTTTAGCAAAACTTGGTCATCCCAACTTTAAACTTTGTGTTGCAATGAGGAAATGCTCAAAAGACCGTAACTAAATCATACAAACAAACACAGATAGTCACACATTAATGTACAAAATTAAGTACAACAATAAGAAAAAAACAACAATTACACAAACACAAACTTCACCTGCAATAAATAAGCACATCCATCAACACAAAAGTGACTTGTACTTCCTTCAGTCTTCAATGCCATTGAACTGTTGCACAAGCTACCCACCAAATATTCATAAACTAATCCATACGAATTATATTTTCCTATATTGTGTAAATCATCAACAATGCAAACAAGAATGGGGAAAACAGTTCCATTTCTATTTGGAACAAGAACTGAGAGATTCCTAACAATAGGTAAAGCCTACAAAAGTTTTCTATACTACCCACATCTTCATCAAATTTCAAAACAATGTCATATATCATTTTAACATTAACTTTTCCACATGGAAGAAGCTTTCTACACAAACTGTCTAGCACCTGATCACACAAATTAATTTTTAATCCTATTACTCTTAGCCTTAATCCTAAACATACATCTAATAAATTAAATTCAACTACCTATTTGCCAAGATCAAATTCACTTCCCCTTTCAACCCATTTACCAGATAACAATGCTAAGAGGTTTCTACTTATCTTCATTGAATCCTTTAACAGTGTAAACCACTAAAAAGGTGTGTCTTCAATACACCGTCGTTGTTTGTAACATCCCGGTAGGATATTACTTAAAATAAAATAAAATAAAATAAACAGACAAAAATAAATACATCATTTATTATAAAAAGCATTGCCCAAAAACATGGGAAAATTCAAAACCTTTAAATTTAATTTCCAACATAAATAAATAAAGTATTAATAAAATACTCAATCCTCTATTACAAATTTGAAGTCCAAAACCATAATGAAATTACAGAAAATTAATTAAAAATGCTTTATAAACAATCCTAAGATCTCTGTTCCCACTCTCCGCTCCTAAGCAGCTTTTGGCTCACTTGAAACATCATATGCTCCCGGATAATAAATTACCCGATCATCGCCACACACACAGATAGGGTAAGCTATGCATAGATATACTTATATACATAAAAATAAATATGCCATCCATCCCAATGAAAATAACACCACTATAGTATTTCATTATTTTCAAATTACCCATCCCTGATCTCATAGTCCTTCATGAGTCATATGCATGAACTAGGTTTTGGGACTTCACTGTGCTCCCACGAAACTAACTCATTTGTGGTCCAACCCTATGAGCCTATCCTGCTCATAGTCCTGCCCTACAGACTCCTCGTCTGTAGTAAAACATTCAAGCCTCCCTCGCTCGGACCATGGCACGCACGCAATCACCATACTATGGACTCTTCGCCCAATAGCAGCCGATGGGAACATAACAATTCCTTGCCTATCGTGCGCCCGACACATGTAATCACCATACTAAGGACTCCTCGCCACTTAGCAGCAGACGGAAACTACACGGTTCCATGCCCATCATGCGTCCAACCATCAAGCACATCCCAGACCCCTATTGGACTTAATCCTTCAAGCCCAAACACCACAAATACAAGCATATAATTTCCTATAAGTTAGGAAATACCAAGCAAACAGTCCAAATAGTGCATAAGAACATGACTCCTCGTCATTCTCGCTTAAGCCATACCTGTTCGCCCAAGCTAGAACATTGGTCTCGCTTAGGCTACTCTACCTCGCCTGAGCGAGTATGAACCAGTGGCTGCTCCACAATATCTCGCTTAGGCAAGCCCTGCTCGTTTGAGCGAGACTGCGTTCGCTCAACACACAAAACTCCTCGCCTGGACGAGGATTCAATGCAATCAACACCAATGTCCCATCGCGACCTCGCTTAGGCGAGCCATTCTCGCCTAAGCGAGAGTATCAGTCGCTCAACACCTCAAAACCCCTCGCCTGGACGAGAAGTCACGCTCAACACGCACAGGCTTCATCGCAACCTCGCTTAGGTGAGCCTCTCTCGCCCAAGCGAGAGTATTGGTCGCTCAACCCTAACACAAGTCGCCTAGGAGAGAAACGCGAACCAAAACCCAAAATGAGACTCTGCAACTCTCGCTTAGGCGAGATGGACTCGCTTGGGAGAAAATTGCAGATGTTCTCCTCTGATCGCACACAAAAACAACCAAACATGAGAAGGCTTTGCACCACATTAAACCAAACATGTTTTCAATCATATCATGCATACTACGAGATTCACATCGTGCAGAACTAATTTGAGAATAACAATGCTCAAAATTCATAGCACACATCAATTGGCAAAAATAAAGGTTAATTTTTGTCCATCAAGGTTTGAACCCGTGACCTTCCACTCATAAAGCCAAAGCACAACCACTATGCCAATTCATATTTAATGATAACTATTATAATTTTATAATTATGATATCACTCCCTATTCACAAGTATATTAACAAAATGTTAATAAATCAAATAACACATAACACACATACATAGGACTCAAACCCAAGTCCTCTCACACAATTAAGTACTATCAACCACTTGAGCTAATACTTTTTCACATCACATAAAACAATATTTAATGCCATAAAGGCTCTTTCTACCCACATTTATTCATTAATTAATTATTTAATTAATTAATTTTCGCAGGTCTTACATTGTTCCTCACTTAGTCTTTCATTCACAACACCAATAAATCTCGACTTGCAGGAATGACGAAAACATATCTTCAAATATAATAACAAAGTAAGGATATCAAATGGACAAATTAAATCCAAATACAAAAATGCTTATACCTTGTTATCCTCGTTGCATTCACCAATTTCCCCTTATTTACTTCCCATTTTGTAGTCCTATGCCCAAGGAAAGTAACAAAATTCAAAAAATACACAGCAAAGTACACCAACACATGAAATAACCAAACACAAACACTATACTTACCTACAGAACAAAACCAAATCCAGTCTTGCCACAATGAAACCAAGTCAAGAACTTTTCTACATCAACCTGCATTTACATCTAATGGATGATGTTACGACCTATTTATACGGTTCTCTTGAGAATGATATTTATATGAAAAATCCATGAAGGATTTAATTTGCCCAACAAGACAAATTCTAAAGAAGGTTATTCAATAAAATTAAAAGAAGGATATAAAAATGATTCTTTTTGTCCTTGTATTTATATGAAAATATTAGAAAATGAATTTGCCATAATTATTGTTTATGTAAATGACATAAACATCATTGGAACTCCTAATGAGCTCACAAAGGCAATTGATTTCTCAAAGAAAGAATTTGAGATAAAGGATCTTTGAAGGGCGAAGTCTTGTTTGGAATTAGAAATTGAATATTTAAATAATGGTTTTTTTTATACATCAATTGGCTTATATAATTAAGGTGCTTAAAATGGTTTAAATGGACAAGTCACGTCCATTATGCACTTTAATAATTGTGAAGTTGTTATATGTTGATAAAGGCTCTTCTTAGACCTCAAGAAAATGATGAAGATCTTCTTGGTCTAGAAGTACCATATCTTAGTGTCATAGAAACACTAATGTATCTTGCTAATTATACTCGACCTGATATTGCATTTGTTGTAAATTTTTTAAGTAAGACATAGTTCTTCAACTACAATAAGAAACATATACTTCTTTACCTTAAGGGTACTATGAATATGAGCTTATTTTATCCAGATGATTCAAAATCAGACCTAATGGGTTATGCATGTGCATGTTATTTTACATATCCTCACAATTTCACAATGGTTGGTCACAAACATGATATTTGTTCACATATGGTACTACAATGATTTTTCATGATGGTATATGAAACAAAACCATAACAACAACATCTTCTAATCATACAAAATTATGAGGAAAGTTGTGAATATGTTTGGTTAAGGTCTATAATTCAACATGTGCAAGAAACTTGTGGCTATGCTTGACAAAGATGGAATCAATAACCATATATGAAGACAATAATGTGTTGTTTAATTGAAAGGATGATATAGATATCTAAAAGATTCATTCATGTGAAAATCTGACAGGTCTATTTATAAAGTCTTTACCAAGAGTTTTTAAGCAAATGATTCAGAAGTTCAGACTTTGTCATCTTAATGATGTAAGTTTACATGAGGGGGAGAAATAGAATATTTGATGAACAATATTGTATTAAAGAATACATAATGTTGTACTCTTTTTCCTTCACTAGGTTTTTATCCCAAAGGGTTTTTCCTAATAAGGTTTTAACGTGACACATTCTCTTATCAATGGACACCCAAAGGAGATTGTTATGAATTAATGGTCGTTCATTGATTTGATACAATTACTCATTTGATTGATATAATTGATACTCATATGATTCATTACTCTTTATGTAAATATTTGTATTAACTATTTGATTTGTATCCTTTATGTGTTACATGTTGTATTTATAAATAAGACTCTTCCTATCAGTAATAAGATACACATAAAAGTTGCTCCCCTTTCTCTCATTCTCTATTCTTCATTTATTTATTCTCTCTATTATTAGCTTTATTTTATAACAATGTTGTAATTATATGAATTTTAAAATTTTGTAAGTTCGCATCCCAATTGAATCCACATCAAACTCTCCATATCAATATGCATACTTAAACAATTGTCTATTGTATTCAAAACTAGCTACTAGTCTTAGTTTTGCTTCCAAACCAATGCCACAACTACTCCTCTGCCACACTTACATTATCATCTACTCACATGAATTATCATGATCACGACAGACAAATAACAATATCATCCATAAAATACACAACGTAAGCTAAAAATGATTTAAAACTTATAAGTTTTAAATAAAAATAGAACAAAGCTACTAATTCATAAATTTGGTTATTGATAAACAATGTCAAACCATCTATCATCCATATTCATGTTATCAAACTTTTACGAATCATTCAACATATATCACTACTGACACAAACTCTGTAGTACTGATGTATTTACTAACATCCTAAGATTTTGCTCTTGTCATTGCTCAGTCACCCTTGCTTCATAAGAGTATAAATATAACATGTTCAGGTTTCTCTCAATCTATAGATTATGACAAGGTGGATTTTATGTGTATCGAGATCGACTTTTGCCAACACTATAGACACCTCCTTCGAATCTCACGTTTAACATTATCCCTATATTTGATTTCAAGGATTAAAAAAGTCAAGATAATCTTATTTCGTCTCTATTGTTAATACATCTCACACAAACCACAAATCAACATGATAATATTTCCCTCTGGGAATAACTAACTCATACCTTTTACTTACATTCATTTATCATCCATGTAAATCCATATAAGCTTACTATGTGTTTAAAAAAAATATAGAATTAATTTTCTTTTGTGTACAATTAAACTTTTGTACGCTTAGTTTTTGTATGTTTTAAGTTTTAATTGTACAACATATGTAGTAAAATTTTGCAGTTTACTCAATTGGCCCCTTTATGGTACACGTCATTCTATTCTAAATATAAATTATTAATTGACATAAAAGTATGGATTTACATTGTACCATTAGGGTTTAATTGCTCAAACGTCAATATCTTCAAATAATTTCTCACCAAATTAACTAAATTCAATAAAATCAAACAACCACAAATAAAAAATCTCCAATTTTACACATTTAACACAACTAACTTTATTAATTGTAGATACAAATTCAGAAACAATGATCTCTAACCAAAACTATTTGTTTAAACAATTATATAATGCCAAATCAAACTAACTTCTCTTACCTTTATTTGATCTATTTGAGCTCTCAAAACATTGACCCTTCGTGTCCTACATTCATCCAACAATTCTAAAGACAAAAATAAAAGTTTTGATTTAATAATTTGAACATACCTTTAAATTTATAGAGGATAAAAAATTTAATGGAGTTTATTTCAAACACATGCAACATCTTAAGGGTCACATGATGATCAAATATAGATTATCTCAAGAAATAGAACAAAAATAGAACTTACTCTATAATTAAAATGGATTGGTCAAAATGATTGTCCCTGCTAGGATAAAGGACGTGTTTAAATCTTTAAGAATATGAAAAACATAGTCCAAAATTTTAGAAATATAAGAGATGACTAGAGACCTAAAAGTTAAAAGCTTTCTAAAAATGAAAATAACTTTGTTGAAAATATCTATTTATACACCCATTTTATAATATCCTCTTCTTTTCTCATTATTATTTGTTTTTTAGGGTGTCACATTCGTATAATAATTCAAAACTTGAAGTTTCGTTATATATTGAAAAAAAAAATCATAACAGTTGGTTTACACTTTTGGAAGTTTTTGTTTTTTATTGCTTACTATGTCCTGCTCTTTCTTCACACCACTTACGAAACAACCATCTTTGTAAATAAGATATGGTTCTCCATTGTCTAAGTATTTTGTAAAAGCTAATTATTGAGTGAATCTTCTTATTTGTATATTATACAAAATATTTTCTCGAACTATAGCTTAAACTTCTCAACAATATGATGGTAATTATTATATTAGTAAAAAAAGAAGAAGAAAACTCAAGAAAAAATAACGTGATTCTAATTTTTTTTTGAGACGCTGATTCCACTGTCAGAACAGAAACCTTATAAAGAAGGACTAATTTTGTTTATTTCTAGAAGAGATAAATTTGTTCCAGGACACAAGTAACATTTAAAAATACTTACAATTTAGTCTTTTCACACTTAGGGGGTGCAGATAAGAATTGCACGGTGAAGAAGGAATAAACCCCAATTTTTTGGTGTGGAAATAAGAGCGGCGTATCTTAAAGGCCCATCGTCTTATCGATTTCTGATTCAGCCAGAAATTCCTGCAGCAGTTTCTTTCCTGTGAAGATCGGCATCTAGGGTTCGACTTCGAGAACCCTGCAGGCTGGGAGCTTCACGATCAACTTCTGTTTATCTGTTTCCAACGGTTTCACTGTGTCGATCTTGATATGTGTTGTTGGCTATTCTCTCTCATTCCAATTATGGAATGTGATCTATGATTATTTCAACACTCACAAAGGCAAGGGCTTGTATACTCAGAACCGAACTGCACAATGTCAAAAAAGGTACCAGAAAGTCTCACTTTCTTCTTCGAATCAAACTCATTTCTGCTTGCATGAAATCCATTGGTGATTCTGTTATAAAGCTTGAAATTAAGAAATAGAACAGGGTTTAGGAAGTAGTCCAAGTCAACAAGTGCCCTTTGGAGAGAACACTGAATTGAGTTTGTAAATCAATTGCTGAAGAAGAGATGGAATGGTTTTGTACTACTTCAGTGTTCTCAATTCAGAGTCCTCTCTAAAGGAGTTGGGGGTAACTTGTTGGACTACTCCCTAGGAGTTGGAGTTGAGCCTAAACCTGATGGGTTACTCTATTTCTTAGAGAGTAAATGCGTCAGCATATTAGCCAAAACCACTATGACTGAGGCTAAGCTCATCTCATAATCTATGCTGGGTACTAAATAAAGAAGGTTGTGACTTAGTTGTCAGATCCAGCATTTTACAGATTGGTGGGTGGTTGGGTACTTCGATATGCCACCATCACCACTGGAAAAATATATGACTAGTTTGAACTTTGAATGGATTATAATGAAAACGAAGTAGAACTTTGAATATTAGGGAGCTTGGCTGTGTCGGGATAGGTAACTGAGGATTATACCCTTTAAAGCATGTTGAGAGGGCGAATAATCTGGGAGTCATATGATGAAACCTTAATTAATAATCTAAGAAGATACGATGGAGAAAATATTGGATATTTACGTACATTTTAACTGGAGTGAAATTACAAAAGGCATCTTTTTTTTTTTTTTACTTGGAAATCGAATTTGTGCTTCAGCTATTACTTATTTGTGTTTCTCTATTCATTATGTCCTTATTTAGAAAATATGAAAACAAAGCACTTTCCCTGTCCCTTGGTGAATTCTCATGCTAAGAAATATATTAAGAATTAATATTTCCTGAATCGTATATGCTCCTGATCCAGATTTGATGGGTGTTTTTCGTTTTTCAGTGAATAATTAAAAGAAAGCATTGTGGTGCAGCATAGAATAAGAAAACATGTTGTCTTTTTATCCCTCCCTCCTAATGAATAAAATATTCAATATGCTAATATTTTTGGTGCTATGAAGTGATTGATGGAAACATATAGGTTGGTTCTACTATTCTTGATACCATGTGTACTCATCACTTATAAACTTTATTAACACATAGTTCAATGGTGAAAATTTTAAGTGCAAAGTATCGTCTTGTTGATTTGTACATAAAAGGGTACTGAAGGTTGGTGTTGGCAGTTAGACTTCAAGGCTAATTAACGTGTTGTGCATTTGTATTTTATTTTTGAATTTTAAGTGGAAAGATTAATTAAGTGGGTTTTTGATTGCTTGGTTGTTTATGTGTGCATGTAGATTCATGTTTTTGGTTCAGCTGTATTAGTTTTGTGAGAGATAAGGAATGGTGGAATTTACTGTATCTATCATTTGTATTGTGTTTGGAAATAGTTGGATCGTGGAGGAGGAAGGGACCGGTTTAGGAGGGATTACCCTTCAAGGTATGAAGATAACAAGGGGAATGGGGTTAGTGGACGTGACAACCGCAGCAACAACCCTCCTTCCAGGCATCTCTGGGTTGGGAATCTATCCCACAGTATTGTAGAGGAAGAACTTGCTCACCCTTTCTTGCGATTTGGACCACTGGAGAATGTTGCATTCCAGTCTGGCCGCAGCTATGCTTTTGTTAATTTTAGAAGGGATGAAGATGCTATTGATGCCATGAGGGCACTGCAAGGTTTTACTCTTGCTGGCAACCCACTTAGAATCGAGTTTGCAAAGGCGGTCAGTGTTGCCCACCTTTTACTGCTTGTTACTTTTCCAGTTCATTATATGAATCTACCACTGAAGTTCAATTCATTTAATCACAAGGCCATAGTATTGGCTTAGAAATAAATCAGCAAAATTTGCACAAAAAAAAAGAAAAGAAATGAAGGAAACACATCAGTTATCGCTTCCCTCGTATTATAATTCATATGGTTCAATCCATCAAATTAAGGTGTTCCAGAATATTCACCTTACTATTAAGATGAGTATGGTCGTAAGTTACTGCTTTTAATTTCAGTTAATAATTCAGTCAGAACTGGCTAGAAAATGATAACCCTACTCAACCAACTACTGCCTAATGGATCCATGCATCATTAACTCAACTGCTTGATACTTCTTCTTAACCTGCATTGGTTTTCCATATTTTCCAATTGGCAAGAAATGTTTCATGTTTGCCATTGGTATTGTTCAAATTTGATGAGATTTTACACACCCAATGATTTCAACATCAAAAGTACAGCAAACTCATGAAACAAAGGGTATAACATACTTCTCCATTTATCTGAGGTGATATTAAAAGCTGATATCAGCATCTTCAAGTATGAGCCCCATTTATTTTCACTATACTTTAAGATATTACCGGAAAAAATATTAAAAACAGAATATTTTTTTGAGCTAGAACTCAATGCCTCTGTATAGTGGTAATATTTGACTAAGAACAAGTAATGTGACTATAAAATGTTACTCATTTCAATAGCCACGAGTGCTGTAGTATAATTTATGACACTTCAATTCATCGTTTGGGTTGGTTGTTTGTGTATTATTTGTTAACTTAAATCCTATGCTTATCTTGTCATTCTTTTCCACTGGTGGGTTGGAATTTGGAATGACTTATCTGTTGGAGTCTAGTGCTTTGAAGATACTGAAGGGCCGTGACATTGTTGATTCACGGTTTCATTTATTTTAATTATGAAAGAAATTTATGAAGACAAACAGAAGGTAGTTAATTGCTTAGATATGGAGAATAATGGGTCCTTGTTACTGCAAAGGAAAATGCAAGCAATTATGAAAAAATACAAAAAGCAAAAAAGGAGAACATAAACAGAGCAAATCTACTCAATCCCCTTGCATAAATGTTAGAGAAATTCCCTTAAAGAGACTTGTGCTTTAAACAACATTGACACCAAACGCCAAATGTTAGCCTCTATCTGCTGACCATGTAGATTGAACTTTTCTGAAAAGGTATAGGCTAATAATGACTTAGGGATGTTTATAAACATTTTTTGTTTGTTATGCATTAGATGATGCTACTGTTTAAATTGTTTGGCATTTGCATTAAATGTTGTTTATAATATGTCATTGAGTTTCATCCTTTTCTATTTTGGTAATTTCACCTGTGAAAACAGCAGCAAGAGGTGGTGCTATCTGTTCACTGTTCATGTATTTGAATCACTGCTCATTATTCAACATAAAAAATGTAGTTGTGGGGGTGAAATTAGACTTGCATTGTGTATTTTTTATGGTGATCTCTGCCAATTAAAACCTTGAAGAATATTGGCCAAATTTTATATTAAAGGAAATGGGAATAGAAACAAAAAATCCTGAAAAGTGTTATATCTTGATTAATTTAGTTGAGAAACTGCTTAACATGTCTCAAAGTAGAAAAATGTTCAGATATGCAGTGGGCTAGGTTGAGTTTGGTCACAGTTTTTTGCTTCTTTGCATGTATATATTAGTTGCTACATAATGTAACCCTTCATTTTTGAATAATGCTGGCTTTTCTGCCATACATAGGCTACTAAGATGCTTTTATGGTTCAGTAAATTTTAGTTCTTGTTACTCTTTTTGTTTTATCATAGGGTGGAGATCTTTTTAACTAAATATATGATGATTTTGATATTACTGTTACAACTTCACTTACCAAGTATTCATTGTTTTTATGGTGGTTTTTTTATGATATTATGTTTATTTGGATTATAGTAGTGATAGCATAAACAAGTATGTACCTTTCTCACTTCTGTTCATGGAGCTGAACTGCAATTTATTGCTTTTGTGTAATAATAAAGGTCCAGATTTGTATGTTCTTGCATTTGTTTGGTATATAGCTGTAAAATATACTTTATCATGTTTTTTTTTATTGATGGATTAATATATAGGAAGATTCAGAGGAGGAAAAACAATATTTTATTGTTGACACTATAGCACACGGAAAATAAAGCAAAACTACACTGAAGAAACCTCAGAAGATATCCATAAAATCTGGAAAGAAACAAAACAAAATGCCATACAAATTTCCCAGTGTAGATCGTAGGTTAAACTTCAGCTTGAAAATCAGGTTTAACTTCAATCAAATACAAGAATACGTGCATACCTAATGCGTTTCCATGAGGCTTGGTTCTTTCCCTCCAAACATATAAAAAACTCAATGAGAAATCTGCTCTTAAAGGGAAAATATGATATCACCAAATACCACAGCTTAATGCATACACATGTTGTCAATGATGAGTATAAATGTACTATTAAATAGCTTTGGAGCCAGAATAATACATGCTACATATACACTGCAGCAAGAAAGGCTCCGTGAAGCCATTGAACATGGAACAGGTCATTCAATATATGCATATGTTTTGGTGAAATACTTGAGGTTTATAGTTAAAGATAAAAATCTCAAGAACGTCTGCTCGAAGTTCTTTTGGAAGAATCATTATAAACATAACATTATAAAATCTGAACTTTGGGTACAAGCAGGAACTTGTGTGTGAATCATACATCTCTAACAATATATTATCAAGAAAGAATATATTCTTGCATTGTGAATGAGTAAGAAACTGGAAGGACTGGTTGGAATGCACTATGGAAAAACGACAAGTTCCTCCCAAGTCCCATCCATTAGCCGGAAAGACCAGAAAGCTAACAAACTTCTATATCTTTATTTTTCTTAAAGAAAAGTACAACTGTAAATATATCAATCTTTTCAAATTAAGTATTATGGTGGTGCAGTCTACTATCAAGAGACCGTAAGGATATTCTTTAAAGAATTGTTTCAGAACCAAAGATCTAACCTGCACTGAGATCTATAATTCATCTTATACATTACCAAAGGCAAAACGAGTCACAATTTTAGAAACGGAAACATTGGACATCAAAGGGTAGAGCAAAGACGAGAAACTTCAAGCGTAATTTTTATGTTCCAGTGATTGAATACACGCATGCATTTACAATATTGAGCTGCTTGTATTTGTTGAAGCTCAGAGTTTGGAATTTCACTTAGTTTCATTATTTCAATTCTTATAATCTCGGAGAGGTTGCAAATACCAACCAATCCGAAACGACTATTTACTTCTGGTAAAGTATTAATGAGCCTCACTTAATTGCTTAGGCTTTTAGTAGATGTTGTCTTTGACATGATATTAGAGCTTCATTGGCCTGGTAGTCATGGGTTTGCTTATTAAATTTAAAAAAAAAGGGTATAATAGGTTGTGCATTGTCCACATCTAAAGTCCAATGGGTTCTTATGAGAGGGGGATATGGTAGATTTAGAACCATGGATAGGGGGCATTCACGAAGGGTTTGTTTAATGGCTGGATGAAAAGGATAGAATGAGATAAATTATCATATCTTCAATTTGTTTGGTGTGTCAGTATGATAAGCTGATCTTTGTTGCTTATTCTATGAAGTTCATTAGTTTTAAAGTTAACCTAAGGAGAAGTTTGGTTGCGAACAAGTAGGATTTAATAAAATTATTCTCCCTTTTGTACCTCGTAATTGCTCAGGTTATTTGTTCCACAATCGTTGCCACAACTTCTATCAACACTGCTATAAACACCATTGCGATGAATGATACTGCAATTGCAACTACCATCCATGTCCATCATTGTTTGCAAATAAAGTGATCACAACCATTTATGTCAACACCATTTCAACAACCACCATCGTTAGCACAATAAGTTGCATGACAAACAGTTCTATCACTACTACCATACCATCATCATAGTATTGCCACCATAATTCTCACTACAATAAGTGTTTATCATCACCGTTATCACTATTTTCATTGTCAATGGCACCACTGTTGTCAACATCGTTATTGTTTTTGTATCTTCACTATTGCCCACAATAATCTCTATATCACTGTCATCATCATTACTGTAATTGTCATCGTTATCAGTAACTACCATAGCTGCAATTGTTGTCTCAAAAAACATTTATATAATTATAACCAATATCTGTATCACCACTACCTTTTTTTGTTAGATTAACTTTGTCTATATTTACATATATTTTATATTATCTGGTAGCTTACCTCACCAAACACAACAATCACAAGACAAAATAAGAGCTAATACTCAAATTTCTTACTCTTGCTTTCCTCTTATCCTATCTATCTTCAATATCAATTTGTTTAGTAGTTTAAGCTTTTTTTAGGAGGTTCAAATGTGTAGGTCTAAACTTGTGAAACATGCTACGGAGCAAGCCAATCTGTTGGAATGTCTGAAAAAGATGGCCCTTAAGAATTTTTTTTTGTTTTTTTGCAGAGTATTTAAGAAAAGACAAGTGAACTGCTTGATTCCATATGAATCAAGATGTAATGGAGGACCAATGATAAAGATCCTATCTTGTTTCTAACCATTTATACACCACATAAGTTCAAATTGAACGTAGTGTCAAAATCTTTTGACCAGGGAATTGTTTGATGTTCTTGGGCAAATTTGATCTTTACCAACACCAAACAAGATTTCCAAAGATGCAAAATTGTTGGGCAATGAACGAGAACTAGTTTCAGAAGTCAATATGTACATCATATGGTAATCAAGAGACTAGGCAATTAGAGGTCTTCAGATTTGAAGTAAAATCATGGATTTTGTTATGACCATAATCCATTCACTTGATTCCAAATGGACCTCAAAATGAAAGAATCACTATTGACTGATGAAGTTAGAAATTAAACTTGAATTTACAAAATGGTAAGCTTGGGCGGTCAAGGGACCATTTCCCTTTGTTTGAGTCTGAATCTAGTAACACCGTAAAAGAATGTAATTTAGAAATACTTTTTTTTCAACACACCCTCTATAATTGGTTAATATTTATTGAAAACTATAAAACTATTAGTTAAACTTATTAAATAAGGATTAGATTCATATTATTTCGCAAATCCCAATCAATTTTAGTCAATAGTGTGCAAGGTAACTACATATCTTAAGTTAACATAACTTTGATTAGCATGCATGAGTTCACCAATGATTTGGCATGCCACACATTAGAGTTTTACAATGTAGATAGAGATGTAATAGAAAACCATCAAGCAGTCTTCACTCAATAGCTTAAGCTATTGAGAGGGTTGGTTCATAATATGGTCAGTCCTTATGACCAAGTGTTCAACCCTATTTTTCTTATAAGTTACATTTCAGTAAAGGTAGGTGCATTATCTGTGGTTTAAAGCTCAACAGGTTCTCGCAAGAGCGCTTGTGTCTTTAAAGGTCTAATATAAGGTCATTCATGTGTCTTCGTCTTTTAGCTTTTTCTTATGGGAATAGTTAGATTATAATAATAACTTGTACTTTTGAAATTCAGATAAGCTGATGCTATAAGTAGTCTTTGGAGGGAGAAAAGGCAAAGCTATCTTGTTGTCAAAGGAAACTTAGAAACCAATTTGCTAGATGCAATCTTTTCTTTTTCTGTATATTGAAATGGATATTTTTTTTTTATAAATCTCTAGGGATTTACTGGGTGGAATATATGGAAAAAGGAAACAATAAAGGAAAAGACTAAAGCGAAATACAAGGGATCAATGTCATGGTTGTCTCTATTTAAAATTTTGTGCAAAGGCATGTATGGTGAGCAAATTAAGTTTCGCTGACTAGAGGGCATGAAAGTGAACAGCAGCATTAACAAATATTAGTGGTAAAACAAAACAATTACTAGGAATTGTTGTATAAGTACTGTCATGCCCTCTAGCAAAGTGTTTTGTTTTACCACTATTATTGTTAAAATGTTGAAATATTGCATGGAAGGGACAATCCTGAGTTGAAGGTGTTGACTATGGGTTGAACTGATGCTGCAAAAACTGTATTTGACTGGATAAGTGTGTGGCTCCAAATTATTTATGGTTTTAAGGAAATTTTAGAAATCTTTTAAAAAGTAAGTAGACCGAGAATCAAACACTTTGTACTGGAACTTTATATCCTTGCATTTCACTAGGAAACCAACATTAATATTAATTTTTTTTATGAAAAAATGTTAATATATACATAATCTTAATTATTATTTTAATCTCCTCCGTTTTACGTGGTTCAACTGCTGACCTATTGGTTCAACCTGTAACGGATTAACCCAGTATCTAACCTAGTTAATGACTATTATTATTTTTTAAACACTAGTTTCATGAATTTATGTGTGATCGAGTATAATAACATAGCACTCTAGAAATCCTTGTAGTTGTCCTGTTTGGTGAGCATAAGGTTTTGATGTTAAAAGACCATTTAGCTATCAGATATTAAACTTTACAAGTTGTTTTACTCGTCAAGTATTCAATGGATTGACAATTTGTTCCATTTGCTGTGTTTTTTTGGAAATTCGGACTAGGAATGAAGGCATATATTATTGTTGTTATAAATGTAAAAAGTCTTTCAATTATTTAACCTAATGCTTAAACTTTTGGGACACAGTATCAAAGGTTCAATGTCCAAGTGTTTAGCAATTCAATCCTTGTTGCCCTTGTTCTTTATAGTTAAATTAATTTAGGTCTGTAAGTGTATAACCTTAAAGTAGGCTTTGAATAGGGCACCTGTCCCTGTAAGAGAGTTGCACCTATCACTGTCAAATGGTTGCAGGTAGTTACTTTCCTTTCAGTCTGTTAAAATTTACCTCTTGTATCTTGCTCTATATACATAGAGCTTCTGAGTACACTACTCACAGTCAATAGTACAACTTTGCCGTTCTCCATTTTCATAATTATAACACGGTATCCTCTGAGCCACTACAACCTAACTATTGATTTCTGATTCAGCAGGAAATTCTTTCAGTTCTTTCAGTGTTAGAGAGCCCTGCAGCCTGGGAGCTTTAAGTTCAACTTTTGCTCACCTGACTTTAATCACCTCACTGTGTCTATCTTGACATCTGTTTACTATTCTCACTCATTCCAATTATGTAATGGAATCCATATTTATTTCAACACTCACAATAGCAAGGGCTGGTCAACTCATAAGTGAACTGCTCAATGTCAAGAAACGATATCAAACAGTCTCACTTTCTTTTCAAATCAAGCCATTTCTGCTCGGTTGAAATCCATTGGTGGTCTGTTCCTTAGCTGACACTAAAAAAATAGAACAGAGCCAAGGAAGTAGTCCAAGTCACCAAAAGATCTCTGGAGAGACATGAATTGAGTTTGGAAATCAACTGCTGAAGAAGAGCACATAAGATGAGCTTAGCCTCAGCCATGTTGGCTTTGGCTTAGATCTCTAATGTATTTAGCTGAACTGGACTACTTCAGTGTCTCAATTCAGAATTCTCTCCAAAGGAGTTTTGTCCGAGTGACCCTTATTGGACTGCTTCCTAGGCATTGAGGTTTAGCCTCAACCTGATCGACCACTCTATGTCTTACAATATAAATGCATCATTTTGTTAGCCAAAACCACTATGGTTGAGGCTAAGCCTATCTCATCTTCTATGGTGGGAGGCTGTAACTGACTAAAGAAGGTTCTGACTTACTTAACTGATACATCCTTTCCCAGATTATTCATTGGGCACTTTGATATGCCCTTAAAAGGAGAGTGGAAAAGTAGGAAAGGGAAGGGGGGAAGAGACTCGCCTAATACTCCAACTTTTGGAGTTAGGCACCCATCTGTTTACTTTTTGTCAGCTATGTTAGAACATTTCTGTGAATGCTATTATGATCTATGTAGTTCTATTATGTGTGTTGTGCTTGGAAGCATTATTCCTCTTCGTTCTAAATTCAAGCGTACAACCAATATGATTGATTGATCTATGTGCCTCCCTTATTACTTTTTTATATTCCACTGTTCTTGTGATACAATTCGATCCTTATATAGACAAATCTCAATTTGAGGAAAACCTTTGATGGCTTCTTTATGAAAACAACAATATGAATTTGGGTATAGATGGTTTTTCTTTTATCTTCATGACATTTACCACATTTTTTATCCCTATTTGTTTTATAGTGGATTGTGGTATGTTATGAGAAGTTACGGGAAAGAGTATATTACAACATCTCTAATTTGTGAGTCCCAAAGGATTGTGGCATGTTAATCCATATGTCATGTGGAGCTTATTATCTTTTATTCGCTGGAATAAAGCTTTTCCTTTACTGGAGCTCCTATTGTTCCTGCTCTAGCTTCCATTCTAGCTCCCTTCAGCCTTGAAGATCATCACATTCCATCCAACTCACTCTAGTTTCTATGTTACTTGCCTTTGTGCTTCTGCATGTTGGGAATCTAATGGAACAAGATTTTCTACTTGGCTTTACAAGTGATCAACAATACTTTTAAGCCCTAGCTTACACTGTTTTGGGCTCGGTTATGTGAGAGGTCGTATCTTTCACCAAATCGTGGGACAGACTCCAAAATCCATTCTCGCCTCTTCTGGTTATAATAGATTGAGAACCCTGAATACCTCTTCTACCATATGGCCTCCCTGGTTTCTTATTTAGGTTCTATCTTTTGTAGATTCAGCTTGAGATTTTGTTTCCTTTATTAGTAATAAAGGGCATAAGACATTCGTGGAGTCTGTGCCTTTCGTACCACAATAGGATTGGTTGCTTGGGTAGTTCCCACTCCTAAACACAAGGAATAGGGGGAAGGTGGCCTCATCTATCTTATCAAAAGAACGTAGAATAACCTATTTCATTCTACGTTACGTTCTTCCTGGGCTGGGTGATCTGCTTTGATCAAGGAAAATAAAGTAGAATCTTTTTTTGAAGCGTGACAGTGGAGTAGTGGCAGGAAAAGTCATAAAGAACGATGCCCCTTTTTACCATGTTGAGAGTGAGAAATAATCTGGGAGTTATATGATAGAGAACCTTGATTGATAATCTAAGATACGATCAAGATAATATTGAATATGTTCATTTATTTTAACTGGAGTGAAATGAAAAAAAGTAACTATTTTTTATTTACATGGAAATCAAACTGAGCTTTAGCTTTACTTATTTGTGTTTCTCTATTATGTCCCTATTAAGACAAAAATGAAAACAAAGCATTTTTCCTGCCCTTACTGAATTCTTTTGCTATTAAGAATTAATATTTACTGGATTGTACATGCATCTGATCCGGATTTGGTGGATGTTTTTCATTATTATGTGAATGATTAAAAGGGTCAATTGCTACTGCACTATGTGGTGCAGGATAGAACGAGAAAACAAGCTGTTTGTCTTTTGCTCCCTCCCTCCTATTGAATTGAATGTTTAACATACAAATATATATGTACTCAACACACTTATCACCATAGACTTAGAATAATCAATACATATTGTAATTCTATGGTGAACACTTATGTGCAAACTATTTTGCATGTTATACGATCCATTTGTACCAAAGATACAATACGGTGGTTTGTTTGGTGCTGTTTCTTATTTTTTTCCATTATGGCATCCTCAGCTCTTATGTGTTAAAAGAAGGGAAGATGATTGTATTTTGACATTGCTATCATTTTCTTCTTGCAAAGTGTAACCGCGCAAAGACATGTCGTTTATGTATACTGAAGAGGATATTAGAGGTTGGTGTTAGGTAGTTAGCAAGGCTAATTAATGTAAAGCTTTGTTGAATCTTCATGACCAGGGTCAACGATGCATAGGGGTTTGATGTAGACTAGCGGTACTGAATGATCTATAATCGATTATACCGTGTAGGATAATGTTAAGTTGTACTTGTATTGAAGAGCTTGGAGTGATTGATTGTCTTGATGTATTATGTTCGTCCATTATTTTTGTTTCTCTTTCCGTCAAGTCTTCATAGTTCATATTAGTAAATTTCTTTTTGTTTAATGTCTTTGTGTTGAATTTGACTGTGCAATTTTAGTCGCGTTCTACTTCTATGGGTTCAGTGAGTCATGCCACCATTAGATCAGTGGTGTGCCTTGTATTATTAAGCAAGTAGAAATTGCAAAAAGTTCTTGTTAGTTAGTTCTTAGTGCACCGAGACCTTAGATGTTGATAACCACTTAATCTTCATAATTGGCATCTAGTTATGGAAGAAATATTTTCCTTTCAGAATTTTAGAAATAGATAAATGAAATGTATGATAATTTCAACAAGAAGTTTTGTTCTTAATCACAGGATAAGCCATCAGCAGTACCACGCGATGAAGATTACTCTTGGGATGAACGGAACTCAACATTAAGGGGTTCTCCTTTCTCACAAAGAGAGTTTAGGGGATACCGTGGTAGTCCTGAGCTGCAGTATTCTGACAAATCTAAGCTGAGTGACAAAAATCCAGAACCCAGTGAGGTCCTGTGGATTGGGTTCCCGGCTCAGTTGAAGGTGGACGAATCAATTTTAAGAAAGGCATTTTCCCCCTTTGGTGAAATAATGAAGATTACAACGTTTCCAGGTCGTAGTTATGCCTTTGTTCGCTTTAGGAGCCTTACAGCTGCATGCAGAGCAAAAGACAATCTGAAAGGGAAGTTATTTGGAAATCCCCGTGTTCATATTTGTTTTGCCAAAAGTGAAACAGGTTCATCAAACAGTGAGAGGAGATCACTTAATGGCCCTCGCTCTCCAATTTACAAGTCAAGTGGTCGTGATGGATCTTCTGACAACCTCAGACAGGATCGAAGCTTCAACGGTGATCGCAGCATTGGTTCCCCAAATCAGTTCCGGAATTGGGATTCTGATCCTTACGATCACAAAAGGGGTTCTTCATGGATGGGTGGAACTAACACATATGAACAAAGAAAAGTTGGAGAGAAGGGGAGAACACTAGGAGTATCACAAGAAATGTATGAACTTATGAATAGTCCATCAAGAGAAAGAGATGATCGATTTCCTCAAAAAGGTGCATTCTACGAAGATCTGCGGGCCTTTACAGATGTTCCCTATCTACGTGAGGCTAAAAGGCCGAAGACTGGTTCTCCTCCTCTTGAAAGAGAGCTTCCAGAGTATCCCTTCTCTGAATTAGAAAAACAGAAACACGTTCTCCCAAGACTTTTATCTGATTTACCACCACGTGAGCATTTTGATAAAGGATTTGATGCTGCAAATTTTACTTACGGCCAGACTCTTGAACGCCCCCCAAATTCACCTCTGCCTCGTTTAGATAGACAAGAAGGCTGGAAATCTTATGATAATTTCCAAATGGGTTCCAGTGCTCAGCAGTTAGGTTATGTTGAAAAGAAAAGATTCACGCCTGAACCCGATAGTTCATCTTTAGCGGAGTGGAAATGGGAAGGAACTATTGCTAAAGGTGGAACCCCTGTCTGTCGAGCACGCTGCTTTCCGGTGGGGAAAGTCCTAGATATGATGTTGTAAGTATTAACTCCTTTCATAAGTTGTATTTTTTTTTTAGATTTAGGTAACTTTGAAAAAATCTATATCTATACACACAAACACACACACATATTCTTTTCTGTTTCTTAGGTAGTCAAATTTTACTGAGACTCATTAAATAGAACTGCTTTTGAAAGGGGTAAAATAACATTGAGATGTGCGAGGGGGAAAGAGGAAAAAAGTGGCCACACTATTATACGAAAAATACTTGCTGTCTATTGAACCTCACTGACCTTAGAATTGGTTCAATCTCCCCTCTGAAAAATTTTGATTACAAGAAAAAGAGGATACAGTGATATAACTAAATTTTGTAGACATTTTTATTGTCTAAAGCTGTTAGGCGGTCTTTTTCTGAAAACATTGGCTCATTTTATTTGTTGGAAAACTTTCTCAATACCAATTGGCAATTAGATAGAATTTTGCAATATCCATATAGGGATTTCAGATAAATGATCATATTATTTTCTTATATAGAATTAGTTCAGGGTTGGTTTGTTCACAACTTCAAAAAGCAGTCATCGCCGGAGCTTTTAATGATTAATTTAAAGCAATTGAGCGGAAATTAAGAATGTAGAAAATGTGCATTTAGAGTTAGAACTTAATCTAGTCATCCAAGTATATAATTGATAGCTGAGTTGGTTTGTTTAATAAACAAGATAATTTACTTAGAAATATATATTGTGGTTGAGGTAGCTGATTGTGACTTTTGAACTGGTCTATTAATTATGAATTTATGCAACAAGGTTATCAAATTAAACATATATCTTTATTTATAAAGCATACATGCATCTTATTAATGTTCGAGTTAAAACACTATTCTTCGATAAAAGTCGTAAACGGACAAGAATACAGGAAACATAACTGAATCCAAGTGACAATGTGCACAATGGAGAGTGTTATTATGAAATATAGGTATTAAAGGAGAGATTAATTGTAAATATTTTAATTACCACAGTTATGTAGATCCTAAAATAGGCCCATTGCAATGCGCAAGATACAATATCCAAATATTTAACAAGATGCAACAATAAGAATTCATTAGCAGATAGTCAAGAACAGAATAGGAGGATAATGAATCCCCCTAAAGCAACCGAAGAAGACACAATGGAACATTAATTAGTTCATAGGCAGCTCTAACATCTGGTTGGTATGTACTCAATAAATTCGTGACAGCCACATAAAGACCAAAAGATCAAAACCCTGCCTCGAAATGGTGGTGAGGGAGAATTCTGATTTATAACTTTTGCTTAACCATACTCATCAATATTAACCATGTTACCATGCAACTGTAGCACACAAGCAAAGCGGTTAACTATCATTACTGTCCTCCTTCAATTGTTTATGTTGGGTATTAATGTCAATACATTGATTTCAGACCCGAATTCTTGGATTGCACAGCAAGAACTGGTCTAGATATGCTTTCAAAGCATTACTACCAAGCAGTTGGTGTTTGGGTTGTTTTCTTTGTGCCTGGAAGTGATGCTGACATGGAATTCTACAATGAATTTATGCATTATCTGGAGGAAAAGCAGCGCGCTGCTGTTGCCAAACTGGATGACAAGACCACCTTATTTCTAGTTCCACCATCCGAGTTCTCAGAGAAAGTACTGAAGGTACCTGGTAAATTGAGCATATCTGGTGTTATTCTGAGGTTGGAGAATCCTGTTATAAATCATGGCCCAGGACACATGCAACGAGAAATGACAAACGAAAACCTGTTGTCCTATAATGAGAATATACTGCATCCGAAGTCATCATTTCCTTTGGAACGCCTACCTACATCACCATCTATTTCAGAATTGGGTAATTCTGGAATCAGCAATCTTTCATTTCTGGGAAATAAATTTGCAGCAGCTCCATCAGTTTCTGATTCAGTTCATGCCATGGCTACCATGTCTGAGTCTCATGACGAAAGAAATCGCAACTACACTGTCCAGCAGCGGACTTCTGGACCAAACTGGTCTTCTCAAAATCTGCAGAACTTCTCCGGTAGAACTCTATCATTGCAACCATCAGGTGGTACTGTAGAACCTGTTGCCGATGAACGCCAACTCACCATTCCAAGGGCAGTGACAGATGCAAACTCAATTCAACATCCCAATGGACCTTCTGTTATTCCATTTTATGGTGATAACAAGTTGTCTTACCCAGACATAAGACATTTAGATCCTTTATCAGTGCCTGTGGGAGCACTTCCACCAGAACAGCTTGCACAACTAGCTGCATCTCTTCTTGAGCAGCAGAGGCAGTCAGGAAGCTCTTCAAGTACATCTGCATTGGGAGATCGTGATCCGCGCCAGATTAACAGATTTAACACGTCTGACATCTCATCCAGATTTAGCACGTCCGACACCTCATCCCGACCATCCCAAAAATATGCTACAGAAAACAATCTGGTGAGTTCTGATCTCTCGACATCTCAACTGGGTCAAATTTTACAGATGCAGAAACAGCAACCCCAGGTGTCACAGATTGTTCAAAGGGATCCACAAAGAGAGGGTAATGGAAATCAGCTGGTGACTGATGGCACCTTGCAGGAAGATTCTGATTCAGATCCTCAGAAACGTCTACAAGCAACACTTCAGCTAGCTGCTGTTCTTCTTCAGCAAATCCAGCAAGGAAAAGGAAGTTGAAATGTGCCATGATTTCTGTTGCTTTCTTGGTTTAACGTCTTAGAATGAATTCAAAAATTAGAAAAGGTGTTAGTGGCTGTAAGTAGGATGGTCACATTTTCATTTTATGGATTGCAGTGGATTGGTAATAGAAATACTGCATATTTAGTTTTTTAAACCATTAGAGCTTTTAGTAGTTGTGTCCTTGCCCTTCCATAAAATTATCATTATAACTTTTATTAAAACAGCGTTTTCACTGAGTAATAACGTGTTTAAACCGAGATCAGTCATTTCATCCGGCGAGGCATTGTTCGAGGTTAAATGGTCAAACCGAGATCAAACAGGTATCAATAAATTATTTTAATGACTAAAAATGCTGAACAATTTTTAAAATGTATAATAATTTTTGAAACTGAAAGTTAAAATAAAACATCAATCTGTCTTTAACGTCTAAAAGATATATAAAAATTTAAGTCAAATGTGTATTGTATTTAGTAGGGGTGGTAAAATGGGTTAACCCGGTTCGTCTGGGGTTCGTAAAAAATGAACCGGGTCAGGTCGGGTTGACTCGTCAAGTAGAAATGGGTCAATAATCACAATTTGTCTCGTATAGGACGAGTCCGGTCGGACTGACCCGTTCACTTTTGTTTTCTTTTTTCTTTTAATTTTTTTAATTTGTTTTTAATTTTAATTTTTAAAATTTGTTTATATTTACATATAAATTGTTACTAAAGACATTTAATCAAATAAAATATTTTTAAAATTTTTAATTGATTAGTTAATGTTTTTAATTAGATAAATTAAAATAATTATTAAATTACATATTAAATTATAAAATTATAATTAATATTGAAACTTAATTTGTAGGAATTAATGATTTAAATTACAATACTATTATATATTTACATATTTAAAAAATATAATATGAAAAATTAATCTTTGTAATTACTTTTATTTTATTTTTTTTTAAAACGGTCCAACGGGTTAGGACAAGCTGACTCGTACTTTAGTTCGTCAAGTTGACGGGCTAGACAGGATAGGTCAAAATGAACCGACAGGTTGAAATCTTCAATCCAACCTCCCTTTTAACACGGGCTGGCCTGTTTGGCCCAGCTCGTTTTGTCACCCCTAGTATTTAGATTGAAATTTTGATAACATATACTAATAACAAATTTATTTTTAGAAAAAAGTGAACCATTTTAGGTTGAATTTTACTTTTTAATAAAAAAGTTAAATTTGTAATTAATCATTTTTTATTATAAAATAAAGTTAATAATAGAGAGAAGAATAAAGAGAAATATAAGAGCATCAAAGATTTTTTTATATCTTATTATTAAGGTGGAAAAGTCCTTATTTATAGGTACAAAAGACAACTCAAAGGGTATAATTTAAAGATTACATACTTAATGTAAATAATGCAAATATCATCAATAGTAATCAAGTTGAGTAACTCTCAGCAACTCAAGGGATAATCCATAACTTTCATAACACTCGCCCTTTGATGTCCATTGATCAAAGAACGTGCCTCGTTAAAACCTTACGAGGAAAAACCTTTCAGGATAAAAACTTAGTCAAGGAAAAAAAAGTACATCATTCTTAATTCTTTGATATAATATTCTTCTATTTCTCCTGTCAACACCCAATTTCGTCCGGGTGACTAGATAATAAATGAAATAAAATAATTTTTTTTAGTAATAATAATCTTATTTTTCATATTTCCTAGGCAACTAATTTAAATATATAATATAACATAACTAAACGTTTTTTTTAGAAAAGTAAACGAAATAGAAAAATAAGAGAAATAACTTTTATAGTGAAAATAAGTTTTTAAAAGATAAAAAAAAAACATAAAAATAATGATTAAGAATAAGAATTAAAAATAAGTTTTATAATAAAAAAATAATAATAAATTGAAAATAGAAAAATAATTTTTAAATAATCAAAATAGTTTTATAAAATATATTTTAATTTATAAAAAAAAATGAAAAAAAGGATAACGGTAAAAAACTATAACATATTGTTTTTAAAATATATATATATATATATATATATATATATATATATATATATATATATATATA
>Ga0209589_1003327_pt1 | contig 28136 bp, 10 predicted proteins | sample CowpeawhiteBW_FD_187525 | JGI IMG/M metagenome (GOLD analysis project Ga0209589, IMG submission 187525) | Root nodule microbial communities of legume samples collected from California USA - Cow pea white BW (SPAdes) (version 2) | ecosystem: Host-associated > Plants > Roots > Nodule | place: USA...
TAATATAATTATATTATTAATAATATTAATAATAAACAATAACATTATTAATTATTATTTATATTATTATTGATATTACATAATTATTATTAATATTAATATTAATAATAGTTATAATATTATTTATTTTAATATTATTAGTAATTATATATAATAATAATTATTATTATTATTATTGTTATTAATAATATATAATAATACTAGTAATGATTATATATTATTATTATTAGTAATAGTATTATTATTATTATATAGTTATTATTCAATGTGTAAGGACCAAACATTTATAAATTTCAACCAACCCTCTTCAAATTAGATTCAAACTTCAGGATTAAAAACATTTTTGTTTAATGTTCGTCAAAAACGTTGGTTGGACCGACACTAGTTTCTTTTTTTTATAAAAAATATTAATAATATGTGGCACGTTGTTTATTATTTTTAACACCGTATAAAAATAAGAATTAAAAATAATAATTTTGAAAATACAAGACCAAACAATGATCAAATTTCGACCAGAAACTATTTTCAAATTTAAATTTAACTTCAGCAGCAAAAATATATTTTTTTCCTTATTTTTATATTTAGAATATTTAAAAAACTATAATTATTTTAATTTAATATACCGATTACTTAAAAGACGAAATTTAAAAGAAAAGAAAAAGGAAAATATCGGTTATACATAAGTATAAATAATATATACGAACTCTTAGCACGCTAATCACAAGGCCGAGGTCGAAATGCCGTACATTTTTTTTTTCTCAAAGCAGGCCGTAATCAGTGACCCAACTACAAAAAAAAAAACCACATTGGTGTTTGGTTAGAAGCAGGGCCCTAAAATAAAGCCGAGTATCAACTTTTCCTAGTATCATCATTACTTTTTCATCTGCTATTTATTGTATATAACGAGTGTTTAAGCATTTATAATGGAATTATTAGATAACAAATACAGTTATTAGGTAGCAAAACTTTTATATTCAATGAAATGAGTGTTAAGCATTTTGATTGGTCATTAATAAAAATAATCATAATTGAAGACGTGAGGTGAGACTAATACACTCGTCATGGGTGTTCTAGGATATCACGAGGTGTGTGTGTGTCTGAGCGTTACCTATTATTATTGATTAAAAAATCTAAACAATATATTAATATAATCACATTTTAAAAATAATTTTAGATTTTTCTGACAGCATGTTTTATAGATCTAATCCTCACAAAACAGATAATTTATTATATAAAAAAAGTTGAAAAGTGCCAGGTTGTTATGTTGACGGTTACAGATGCATAATAATTGTTATGGTTTGTTAATACATGAATAATGCATTGAGTGTTTCGTTGTATTGTGTATAGCACCGCCATAGTAATATGGTGGAACGTCTTAATAAATGGGTTACGATAATTTAAAGCGATATAACTAACTAATTATAATGCATCGTTTTCCCCTCATTTCTTTCTTTTAATTAATCTCTTTCTTTTCATTTCATTTATTTTCAATTCTTTCTCAACACAACAAGTGGCGTCTTAATCCCCCGTTAATTAAGCAACTGATGAAGACAAACGTGAAGTCCCGTTGATTAAGCAAATCTATATTCACATTTTTCCTCTTCTTATAAATACAAACACGCACTATTTTACTATTATTTTTTTATTTCCTTTCAAACTACGTTAATTCTTGTTGAAATAACTTGTTCTCGAAACAATTTTTAAACTACCACCCCTCAAATTCAACTATCACGTATTAACACTGAATTTATAATCTTGTAATTAAAAGTTATAATATCAAATTGCTATCGTTTAATAAATGTGATTATATTGTAAGTTAAATACAATCAATCATAAAGCGACCTTTGAAAATAAACAATCAAATATTTTGTCAAATGTTAATTGATTATGAAATATAACATTATATTTAAATATAATAACCTATTTTGTTTGGTTCAAATTAGTTTTTGATTTTCAATTTTCAATCAGAATCAAATTGTTTTTGTTGAGAAAATAGTAGATTTAAAAATTATTTGAAACATCAATTCGGTCAATTTTTTTTTTTTGTAAGTTGTTTTCGTTGATTTGATGTTGATATACTTCTACTTTCTTTCATTTTAGTAAGCACATAACATTGTAGCATGACTCATTCATTCTCAAATTGACTAATTTAAAACCACTCAAATTTATATTTAAGAAATTCAATACATGAATGTTTAATTAATTCAAAACTATGATAAGATCCAAACCAAATTCTCATTAATGTTTAATCATTGATACTATTAGTAACCAAATACTTTTATAAATTAAGTTACCTACCCTTACATAGGTTAACTTGTATGTAGAAAGTGCATCTTTAACACCTTATAAGAAAAGCGCCTCTATTTATCCAGATCACAATATATTTTAGAGAACTAAAAATATATTCAATTATTTTATAAACATTCAAAGAACCATGTATTCTCAATTAAACTTTATTTATCACAATGTGAATTTCATTAAGATAATCTAACATGGAAAATTAAAAATTAGATTGTACAAAAAGAAGAAAACTAAACAACAACAAAAAGTAGTTAAAAAATAAACAAAAATTATGTCCATCATTAGAACGATTAAAAAATATTTTTATGCCAATTTTCTTTTTTATATCAAGACTAAAAATATATTTGTCTATCACTATATTTAGTTAATAAATATGTATTTATTGGTTGTTTTTAAATTAAAAATATTATTTTTACTTTCGTACTCATAATTATTTCATTTAATATCAATATAGTTCGTGGGGGTAAAGTTAAAATTTTGAGTAAAAGTAACATTAAAAATAATTATGAAATTACATTTTCATATTTAATGAATTTACATTATTATGAAGACTTTTTTTTTTAGGAATTTTAATTGTCAAATATTTTTTAAATAAATGATTATTTTTTACAAAATTTTTTGTGGTGTTTTTGTGCAAAATAATAGTAATTTTTGCCAATTATTATCTATAACAAAATTTATATGTGTTTAAAAAAAGAAAAAGAAAATTAAAAAGAATGCTTGTTTTTTTTTTAAGTGTTAAGCGTTGTCTGTATAAAAACATGGGTTAAATATGTTTTTGGTCCCTTAACTTTTAGTGAATTTTGAAATTAATCCATTTTTAAATTTTGGACCAATTTAGTTATTCATCTTTCGAAATATGTGAATTTAGTCCTTTTAATCAAATTTTGTTTGGATTATTTGACATTTCGTATGCATTTCAAGATTGTATTTCAGTTGTTTATACGGTTTGACACATTTTTACTTTAATGTTAAGTCAAATACTATTATGAATAACAAAATTTGATTAAAAGGACTAAATCCGTATTTTAAAAAATGAAGAACTAAATTTGTTCAAAGTTTCGAAATAGACTAATTCCAAAATTTACTGAAAGATCAGAGACCAAAAACATATGCAAAATGAAAAAAAAATTCAGTTACTTGCCACCGTTGAACTAATATATTTTTAACCACCGACCATACATTAAAAGGTTGTAAGTTTTTAATAAATATTTCCTTATTTTCTTTTAACCAAGCTCAATTGAAACTAAAGTTTCAGAACGTGATTTTCATATTAATTAATACGTTAAATATGAATTAAAAAAACAAAGTTTATATTAAACACCTACTAAAATTCAAATATTGAAAAATGACTTTAAAGTAGTGATTAATACAAAATTAATTATTTTACCATACACAAGAAGATAACAAATGATTTTTTTAGGCTGTTAGTTTATGCCAATTAAACTCTTCCTTAGATCTAATTAAACACATTTTCTATTTTCATTGAAAAGGTAGATTAAGGGTTCCAGACGTATACTTTTTTTGTCAACATTTGATGCGTATAATTTTTTCGATTGTGACATACTAGCTAACCTTTGCCTTTCCAATTATCATGCACAGTGAAAAATCGCGTTCATAATAATGATATATCTAAAAGTAAAATATGATATGAATATAAAATATGTACATTAAAATATAATATCTTTAAATATTATTATACTTATATTGACAAGGAAAGTTATTCAAAATGTAAAATAAAAGCAAAAACATTAATATGTTACAATAATTTACTCTAATTAAATGAACATAAGTTATTATTTATGATTGATGATTTTATTTATTACTTCTATTTTTAATATTTCCTTAACGTGGTTAGTTAGCAAATTTCAAAACCATCATTTACCTAACAAATGTAACATGTGAAGAGTGTTATTTTTGTATCAATATTCCAATTCAAACCATTCTCATCTGTTGCCACTAATCTTTAACTCTACCCACGTTTTCAGTTTTTTTTCTTTTTCAGTACACTATTTTCCTTCTTAGATGATATATATTGTTAAAAGACATTTATAATTAGAAAATTTGCACCGAAAAGCAAATGTTATTCGAGAATATGGATTATTATTATTATTAGAATGAGAATTATTCTCTCCATCGTCTTTCACTGTTTCTTACTAATATATTCAAGAAGAACAAGAATTCTCCAAAATTGACTTTTTTATAAGTGGACTCGTGATAGTTACTAAAATATTATGAATTGTATGAAATGAAGGAACGATTTTGTTCTTCATATTAAGGTACCGATGTTATATTATTATATCATTACTCTTTCATTTAGAAACAAGTGTTTGACTTTAAAGGCAAAAACGTTGAAACTACAGGAGATTGAACAATACTTACTACCTAACAGCTTTTGCAACTTATCACAAAAGTTATTGTAATGTAACATTAATAATTGTTTCAAAGTAAATTTTAAGGATAATTCAATCTTACCAAATTAAATTGTGAAAATATGTTTGCGTTTATTTATATATTGTAATTTGATTTTATCTTTAGTTGATGTAGGGCTTCTAACACATCTCTCTCACGTCGAGATATATACATCTCGTATGTGAGACTAAACATTAATAGGTGGTCCGATGGTAGTTTGATAATAAGTGAAATAATATGTTCAACAAATTTCGCTACTACAGATTCTAACAATAACTATGATACTGTGTTAAGTGAATTTTAATAAGAAGTGAATTGTAAGTTTAACTTAATTCCAAAAAACCAACATATAAAGTAAGATTTACACCCACTTATATACTTTAAAATGACCTTATATCGATAAAAAGAATTTAACCATGATTTGTGAATGATTTGTACATGAAACATAAAAAATGAAGAAGTTACCTTTTTTTTAAGGATAATTAATTAATATAATTTTAGAATATTTGTTTCATATGAAACAATATTTATTCTTGGGTTAATATTTTTACATAAATATGTAACTTTTTGTTTGTAGTTTTGGAAATATTACTTCCAAGTTTCTCTTATAGTTTGTCTATCACAGACTTATAATTAACAAGCAATTATATTTTTGTCGTGGGGTAGGCCAATAACTTTTTTGGTATGAAGAATTTGAAAGTGATATTTCTTTGTTAAAGAGTAATTTTTATTTGTTTTTATTATAGACAAAAATTTGTTTGTGCACGTGAGATGTGGTTAATTACCTTAATATAGTTTGTGAAAATAATTATTATTTGTGTCATGAGATATCTAAGATTGAATATTTTTTCTAGACTATAGTCTCAGTTTAGAATTATTCATATTATGTGTATTTTTTTTTTCTAGCCTTGATAATATCATAAATTATAGTATTGATGATTATAAGTTTTTCATTGTATTAGAAAATGTAATGATACTATTTGGAATTTTGGTTCAAATGGAACAAAATTCATGATTGATTGTGTCACTAGTTAGTTACATGCTGTTTTGAGAACACTGAGGCATCATTTTTGGATTAGAGTTTATGTTGTGGAGATTATTGATTATGTGACTTTGAGATTGAAAAACTCTTGATAGATATTCATTTAAGAATATAAATTGAAAAATTATGAAATAAAACATTGATTTGGGACGGAGAAATTTTGTGTAAAGTTAATTATGGATTCAACTAATCTTTTTCACTTGATAATAATGTCTACTATGAGGGTGTAATGTGATTGTTAAACCAATAACTAACGATCATTTTCTTGATTCACAGCATTTCTTATCCGGTGATAGACACATTTTCGTGAATAAATAATTTTATACATAATTTCACACACACACACATCTTACACACATCTTAGAAATTCTATTTGAATAGTATAGTATTGTCTATTAAATTATAATAGTTTGTTTATTTTTCTTAATTTATAGATTTTTTTCTTTATCCTGAACAGGAATATAATCAATATAAAATTTAATGTAATAATTTATTTATTGAATTAAGTCATTAATATAATTGATTGATTGTGATTAAAAATTGATCTCAATAAATAAATAAACAAAGAAATATCATTTATGCTAAAAAAATATATTGATCGTTAAAGTTCATAAAACTAACCACTAAGAATGTTAAGGTCATTAACATATATTTGTCCTCATTTGATAAGTTTTCTTTATATGTAGTAAATTTGAAAATTTCAAATTTATTACTTATATTACATTTGATAATTTATTAATGATATAAAATGATATTGTATATTTTTAATGAGATTTTATCACATTTTTTGTTAAAAAGTAATGACGACAATAATGTACACATGATTTTTAATTTAAGACTAAAAAAATTATGTGTAGTATCTCACATTTAATAAACAAGATTTTACTCTAAATTAATACCTTATTTATTAGATTTCAAAGTCAACTCCTTATTTCAATGTGATTTATTAATATTACTTTACAAAAAACTTAACACTTTTGTTAATAAATATTTTAAGTATTTACTCGATCCCACAAATCAAATTATAAGATGAAGTTTGCATTTAGTTATATAGTTATATGAGACAATGATATTATGATTCTCATTTTCTGATTCTCATTCTTTACTTCCTAACATGGTTTAATGGGTTTAGTATGAGTTATTGATTAATTTACCACTATCTTTTTCTTTTAAAAAATCAATATCACATACTAAGTCACATTAAGAAATAAAATATGAGAGTCAAACAAATAAAAGTCATACTACAATATTCCTAATTACTTAATTGATGTAGGAGTTCAATAATTCTTTTTTAATTTTTTAATACGACGTCTAAGTTTATATATTTCAAACTATTAATGAAACTAAATTATTATTTTTTTAAATATGCTTATTTCCTTAATACCTTAATGCCACGATAATTGATTATGATACAAGATACACAAAAATACTTATAATTCAAAATTTTCAAATATTTTTAAAAGTATCTTCATAAAAAAGTGAAAAAAGAGAGAAGATTTTCAAGTAAAATAAATTAATTTTAGCGAATTCACTTAAGAAAGTAACAAAATAAATCTCTTGATAAAAATAAGTCATAATTTCTTAGTTTCTAAATATTTTATAAATGCTGTAAAATTGTTTTTTTTACTAACTATTCTTTTAGTATTTTAAAAAATAAAGTCTCAAGTCATGTTGTTTACTCTTTATAACTTCCGTGAACATGATGACGCATATGTAAATATTTCTCAAAAAAAAGTAGTCGGTGTGGAAATTTTTCATAAAGTCGAAATATTTATTGACTAATAGTTAACTACTGATTTGTTCGTGTATTAAGATTTATGTAAGAGATAATTGTTTTTTAATATACACTTGTAAGATCAAAAAGTTAATTAATAAATATAATTATTTATCAATTATATGATACATGTGGACACGTGACTCATAAATTTAATAAAAAGTATTCATAATCATCTTACAAGATATTACGTAAGATGTTAGAAAAACCTTCACATACTAAAAGGGAGAGTTAATTTAAGGGTTCTGGTAACACCTGAACCATTTGCTTAACTTAAATAACTTGCTTATATGTGAAAAAAATTGCTTTGTTAGTTATTAGTTTAAAAAAAATAATGATTATAAACAATTTCTTTTGAAACAATGATTAAGGTTAGCTAATAAAATCCTTTAATTAAAATTAAATTAATAGCATTGTCACAATTAATAATAAAATTAAATATATTTTTAATTCTTAAATTTAATACGAATTTATTTCTGCCACAAACTTTCATATAATTTAGTTTCTAAATTTCAAAATTGAATACTCATCTTATTCTTATCGTTAACGTGTCAATAACTATTTCAATTACACGAACAAAATTACATTTACACTGCAAACATATTTAACACCGAATAATATAGATTCGCATAAAACAGTGGAATAAAATTCTGAAAGTATTAGGTACCTTTTTTCCAGAAAAAAAAAATGATTACAAATGCAGTTATTATTAGAAAGGCACGAAGAGAAGAACCTAACGGTGTGAATGAGTCATGTTCAGAAGATGAAATGAACCGTCTTCATCATCTCGCAACCCCATGAATGAACCTATTACTCTTTTGCATAAGCTTAGAAATTTTACAGAAAATAAGAGAAAAAGAAGAAGAAGAAGAAAATGGTGGTTCATGGTTGCAGCAGAGTAGCGCAGTTGACAAGAACAAATGCACATGCTTGTCGTGTGATTGCCGCTTCACCTCAACATTAAATTTCCTCTCCCCACTGTTTCTTCTTTTCTCTTCTGCACAGAAAGCGACACAATATGACATACACACTTCAATCCATGATTTCACACACAAACACACATTTATTTCACCAATCTTATATTAATTTCTGTATATTATAAAAAAAGAAGTATATTTGGTTGAATTGGAGATATATTTGGTAACTTCAAAAAGAAAGTCTCACATATTAATGAGTTAAAAAAGAAGAAAAGAGAGACAAAGAGAGGTATGAAAAAAGATTCAAAAGGTGTAAGAAAAAAGAGCATTCTTTTTGGAAAACCAAAAAGCAGTTGAAACCTTGGAGATCAAGAAGAGAAGAGAAGAGAACACCCATTACCAACACAGGGCACCCTTTATGCTTCTGCCTCCAAAAATCTCGTTCTTCATGCATTCTTAACATCAAACAATGAAAATGAACCTTCTTTTTGTCGTTATTCTTCTTCTGCACTACGTTGCTGCTGCGGACCCTCCTGCTTCCTCTCCTCAATTTCCACCTGATTTCTCTCCAGGCACTCATTCATCTCTTTCCCATCATTGGGTTTCTTAATCTTTGTTAACTAATTGGTTTTACTAATGATTCTTTTTTCACTGATTCTAACAACTGTTAAAGCAGGGGCGGAGCAGCATCACCTGCACAAGAAAATGCTGGTAGCTATTGTAGCAGCCACCACTTCACTTGCTGCACTCGTTTTCGGTTTCTTATGTTTCTGGATTTATCACACTAGGTGTCCAATAAAATCCAAAACCAAAAGGGTTAAAACTCCTGGTCCAGGTGCGTGTTTATTTTGTAATGTTCCATTTCTCGTATACCTTTTTAAGAAAAATTCAGAATTGAATGGACCCTATGGTATTGTCTGAGATTACTTTCTTTTCTCTCTTTGTGTTGTGCTTTTGAATGGCAAGATGCAGAGAGGGGGATCACCCTAGCACCGTTTCTGAGTAGATTCAGTTCCATCAAAATTGTTGGTATGAAGGAGTCTGTGCCGATAGTTGATTATAAGCAAATAGAAAAAACGACCAATAATTTTCTGGAAAGTAACATCTTGGGCGAGGGTGGTTTTGGATGTGTTTACAAGGCTCGGTTGGATCATAACCTGGATGTTGCGGTAAAAAAACTACACTGTGAAACTCAAAATGCGGAAAGAGAATTCGAGGTAAGAATGATCACGTATTGCTTGTTCATTTGCTGGTTCTCTGTTTTCAACTTTTTGTGTCTGGTCGATTCATTGAATGGTGTGATGAAATTGCAGAACGAGGTGAAATTGTTAAGCAAAATTCAGCATCCGAATATAATCTCCTTACTGGGTTGTAGCATTGATGGTGACACGAGGTTTATCGTTTATGAGTTGATGCGAAATGGATCATTGGAAGCTCATTTACATGGTAAAATACTGTATCCCATGCTTAAATGCGTAGCAGAGAGGACCCATTTTTTTATCTTAAATTTTGAAAATCGTTTCTAAAATACATTTGTTTTAGAAACCAAAGATCAGAAAAGGTTAGGAGATGTTTTATTTTTTCATCTGGAGATTCAAAGGATAATAATTAGAAAACACAATCGTGTTCCTGAAGCAAACAGTCTCAGATGTGTTCAAAACACAGGAAAACTTTTCTGAAACAGTAAACAAACAACATTCCATTCTCGTTACTAAATTCTTATCGTGTCATTCTTTTCCAAAATCTTATGCTGAAGGACCTACTCATGGCTCGGCATTGACATGGCACATGAGGATGAAGATTGCTCTTGACACAGCAAGGTAATGTTCCTTAAAAAAGATCTTGATCTTTCTCTTTTCTTCATTATAACTGTATTAACACTCTTCTGCTATTCTGACAGAGGACTAGAATATCTGCATGAACACTGCTACCCTGCAGTGATCCACAGAGACATGAAATCTTCCAATATTCTCTTAGATGCAAACTTCAATGCCAAGGTAAGAAAATCACATTAGATTTTCCATAAAAGTTACTTCCTTTTTCCATTACCAATTATTTTCATCTTTGTTGTATTCACCTAAGTTTCATATCATGTGTTGGCATCCTCGAACTTATTGGTGGTGGATTCAGCTGTCTGATTTTGGTCTAGCCATAACTGATGGGTCCCAAAGCAAGAAGAACATTAAACTATCGGGTACCTTAGGATACGTAGCACCGGAGTATCTTCTAGACGGTATGCCAACTAAACCTGTTATCATTATTATACGCCATATGCATTGGTTTGACAAGTTGGATATTTTACTATATTGTAACCCTTTAGCAAACCAGATCCAAGAAATTGTTTCTTAGTCCTCTTTGATTTTAAGGTGGGTTTGAACATATGACCTGTGTATCTTGTTCTTATCTTGGACATGTTGTCATGTACCTGCCCTGTTGAAAAGTCACATTTACACGCTATTTAAATTGACCAAATCACCATGTGATACAAAATGAATACACATGGAACAAATTTTGAAGTTAATAGCAATCTCATGCTTTTAGTTTCTAATCAATGGTTACAGAGCACTTTTTTTTGAAGTGTATGTCTCTCGCTTTAGAAATGGAATTTATTCTTGTCTGCAAAATGGGAACACCTATAAGCTTTCCACAATTTATTTGAAAGTTTGATGTCTCTGATGTGTTTTTGACTGTTGAGAGGGATTTCATTTCAATTGTGGTAGATATTATTCCTTTAGACATAGGTGATTGGGTCAATATACCAGTAATATTTTAATATTATCATGGAGAAATGTCTTAGATTCATACCAAACCAGGTTCATGTACCAATGTGAAATTCATCTGTAGAACTAATTATTGAGGATGCTTCAATTCAATTATTTTACAGGTAAATTGAGTGATAAAAGTGATGTGTATGCTTTTGGGGTTGTGCTATTAGAGCTTCTACTAGGAAGGAAGCCTGTGGAAAAACTGGCACCGACGCAATGCCAGTCTATAGTCACATGGGTATGGGCTACTTTTAATCTTATGTATGTACCTATAACTATGGAAAGGAGTGTAAGGTACATAACTATTTATGATTGCAGGCCATGCCACAGCTCACAGACAGAGCCAAGCTTCCAAACATTGTGGATCCAGTGATTAAGGACACAATGGATCATAAACACTTATACCAGGTTTGTGATCCTGGAATTCAAAATTCAAAACTCATTTCCCACACAAGCACTGTACTAGGTACTTTGCTTAACCAAACAAATGTACTTTTCTTTGACGGGTTTTGTACTTCATAGGTTGCTGCTGTAGCTGTGCTATGCGTGCAACCAGAACCTAGTTATCGCCCTCTCATCACAGATGTTCTTCACTCACTTATCCCTCTTGTTCCCATTGAGCTTGGAGGAACACTGAGAGTTTCACAAGTGAGGCAGCATGCCTCTCTTGCTGTGAATTCTCGTCATTGATAGTACCTATCAGTTTTATAACAGTGAGAAAGAATGAATGCTGCCAATACACAAATACTTGAAATTACAGATAGTCCACGACAAACTACAAGAACATTGATTTGGGAAGGGTGTTTTTACCTTAAATAGGGGAAAAGAGCATTAGATTGTTCATAACAGATGTAAAGAAGAAATTTTTAGTTTTACTTTGTTTTGGGTAGAGATGGATTGTGTATAGACTCTATACAGTATTGAATTTGTATAAATTTGGATCTGTTGTCTTCCATTCCATTACATAAAGACAAAATCTCACTAGCAACCTCTTAAGTGAATCATGTATTGGAGCTCTGAAATGATGATGAACAGTCCAAACAAGGTGGTCCAGGACCAAGTGACTGACCGATACTTCAAAGCACATCATTTGTGATCCATGTGATTTCCATTGGGGTTAACAAATAAGGCAAGAAGTACATAGTCCGTCTATAGAATGAAGCCTGAAAGTACCATTTACTTTGCGACTTTTTAGTTTTACTGATATTCTTTTTACAACGGTTTTACTAAAAATATGTGCCTCATGCATAGCCTTCCATCAGTATGTTTCAATTGGGAGTGAAAAAGGTTGGATCGAAGGAGTAAGGGTGAGAAAAGATAGAGTTGGCCACATTGGAACACATGAAATGTGCAGAAAGTTTACAAATCCAGAAGATGAGATGCGGAGAATCTTGACGCTTATAATAAGAAAGGCAAAAAAGTTGTTTTCCGATACTGAGGTACATTATGCAAGCGGAAACATAGTTTTTTTTTTTTAATTTTATTAATAATCTTTTTTTATTTATGAATACGTGTAAATTTTTTTAAAAGTATACTATTACTTTTATTTTATATCATTTTATTTATTTATTAAGTGAAAGCACAATAATAAAATACCTTATTTATTGAATATTATATTAAAATTTTGATGTAATGAGATGCTTAATTGTATAAAATTAAATATTAAATATTTTAAAAATTTACAATTTAGTTATATTTAAAATGAGTAGTTATCTTTTTATCTCCACTATTTATTAGTTGGCTTAAATACCTTTTTTATCCTTATTTTCGTAGTGTTTGTTGTGGATAGTCCTCATTTTTACCAAATGTTTAAAATGGTCATCATTTTCGTAGTGTTTGTTGAGGACGGTCCTCATTTTTACCAAAGGTTTAAAATGGTCCTCATTTTCATAATTTGTGTTTAATTTAGTCCTTTTCTGTGATGCTGTTTAATTCGTGTTTGTATTACATTGGACTGGAGTGTAGTAATTATATAGTTGGGGATAAATATGTGAGCTATGGTTTATCGTTGAACTATCAACATTGCACGAATTGCTACAATATTGTTGCCTCCAACGATTACAACCAGAGATAAAGGAAGAAGATTGGACCGTGACATGGGAAGAAGAAGATTGCAACAACACGGAATGGAGGAAGAAGATTGCAACAACTGACCAACTGCCTAACAATTCATTTTCAAAATCCTAAGCTCACTTATTTATCCTCAAATAATTACTACAATTGTACAATACACATAATACACCGCAGTACAAACCGTTGCTGATTTAAACGACGTCACAAAAAAGAACTAAATTAAACACGAATTAGGAAAATGAGGACCATCCGCAACAAACACTACAAAAATAAAGATAAAAAGCTATTTAAGCCTTATTAGTTTTTACCATCTTATTCGTTACTCTCTTTTTTTTCTTCTTTTTTTTTCTCACCATTATTTCTGAATTTATTTTTCGTATTAATATTCTTAGTTATGAATTTTGTGGTATAACTTTAACATTATTATAAACTATAACATAAATAATTAGTTAGTATTTATATTTGTTTACAAATTTTAATTAATTACGAGCTTTTTCACCATTATTATTATAAATTATAAATTACAAATAATAATAAGTTTGTTAGCAATAAATAAAATTATCTTTCTTTTCACATATTTTTTCCAACCACACATTTTTTATTCATATTATATATATATATATATATATATATATATATTTTTTTTTGCTCTTTTCCCTTTATCTTTGTGCTCTCAATCAAAAGGAGCACTACTGAGACAATGAGATGACTTTGTGTTTTTTATTCAAGCAAACCATTCATGCATTTATTTTATATATATATTTTGTTCCCATTTTCAGTTATTTTATGTTTAAATATAACCTTTTCAATCACAATACATGGATTGGTTTGTTTGTTTATAAATGATTTGATCATATTGGAGACATGCTTATGTAGAAGCCGAACATATGAAAAACATACATGTTATTTAATTCATACATACACCGTTTTAGTTTAGATGTCAAGACATGAGGCATTGTGAAAATATTTCATGACACCATATTTACCACTGAACTCTCTTACAGTCAGAACTAATATTATCGAGATAATCTTTCCAGTTCATTTTTAAAAATTTCACACTTTTCTAAGTGCTTCAATTTTTTCTTCAATCAAGAAAAGATAACCATAGGCTATCACCCACAATACCATTGGAGATCTAACAGTGCGAAGATTCAGTATTTCGAAAGAGAATTCTAAATCCCGCTTCCATTTGCCATAGTACATTCAAGATCTCAATAAATTCACTATTAAATCAAAAACGATAATTAGTCACAAAACATATTACGGGCCAAAATATAACAGAGAAACAAGCCATATTGGACAGGAGGATGCATGCACAAACAAATGTTACAACTCAGGTCGGGTCAATACCTCAGATGCATTAATTCATATAAACAGAAAACCGCCCCCCTTTAGACTGATAAAATCCCTGAACAAGCATTTTCCCCCATCAACAACATCCATTCTTAACTTACAACTCAATCATACTATAACCCCTTTGCACTCCTCGAAGATCAAAAGCACTGCTCAAAATACCCAAAAAGGTTCAGGAATCAAGACATAAAATAATTAACCAACGAAAATATTCTTACACGAATCTGCCCTTGCCAAAACCATTACAATAACATGTTAAAACATTTATGTAAAATAAAGTAAAGTAGCAAAATATATATTTAATTTAATAAAATTTCAACCTTAAAAAGTCAAAATAATATTTAGTCAACAAGATAAGCCAAGCAGTATTTAGGTAATAAAATCTCAACAAAATTATGTTAAAATACGAAAAATTTACTCTCTAAAATCTAAATTATAATTCGAAGTCTTCCTTTAGCAAATTACACGCCCTAAATTCTAGAGTTTTCAAAACAAAACTTACAGAACAATCCGTACTCTTAATCTGAAATGATAATTTCAGTCTAACACTGATTTCAAAATGGATGCGTAGCGTTCAGGAAGCACTTTGAAAGATGAAAAATACGTGTAGCATTTGACTGAAAAAACCAATTTTAAATCAAAATCCATGGTAAAGCAAGTAGAAAGCATGGAGAAGTCACAGGCTAGCTGTTCTTTATAGATTTATCGATCAGCAATTTGAACAAAAAAAAAATACTCAAACGAATTTGCCTAGTTAACTTTTTGTATTTCCAATAAACCAGCTTTGCATCTCTTTTGACCCAGAAGTCATTCACATAAAGTCTGCACATCCATTCAATGAATTCTGGTACACCAGACAAAGAAGACTAAAAACAAAAACTAGTGACAAGTTAACTGGAAAGGGCAGGGGAAAAGATTTCAATGTTTCCAATGTAAAAGAAAACCGAACACAAATTTCAATTGTGATACCATCTCAATCACAAATCAAACAGTACCGCTACTCAAGCAATAGAAAAATAAACATCACTACTACGGCATGAGTAGTTGTGATACATATCACAAACTGTATCATAAGGAAAGGCATAACTAAGATGCGTTATGCACGATGTCAATAATGACGAAGAACGAAAGCACCAAAACATTGTTGCCTACCAATGAACATATAGAATAAAGTAGCCAGCCTAAACCACCATGTATCACCATGTATCGCAAACATAAAGATAATACGCACAGAAGAGGTTATCAGCAGTCAAATAAATTAAAAGGGAACTTATAATAATCCTGAAGATAAATAGCGAAGATTTCCAAAATACTTTAGAAAGCGGTGATGACCACCATTAATATAAACTACAATAAGTTTCCTTACACAATATAGTCTTCAAGTAAATGAAAAACACAAAAATCTCCAAAACAATGTTTTCTCCTCAAAAGAAAAAGAAAAACTAATTAATTGGATAAACCGAACCGAGGCAGAGCAAAGACCTCAGAATCCAAGCTTGGTGCGACGCCAGTGGCGGCGCTTAGCATTGTACCTGAAAGACAAAACAGAACCTTTAGCCTGAAAAGAGTAAAATGAGACATAACGGGATCAGTATTATGCGAAAGGTAGGGAATTCGGACCTGATGGTGTTATCGGTTCTCATGCGGATCCAGTAGGGGATGGGTCTGTTCTGCCTCATCTTCTTCGCCAACTTCTTCTTGATTCTGAAAGTCTTGTGTGACGGCTGCAAACAACAACAACAAAATCAGATACAAATCAAACTCAAACGCTGAAAGCGCAGTGGAATAGTTATCGCTTCTGCAACAATTACAAATTGAAGGGTAGAGATTGTGATTTGATCGAGAAGCACCATTTTCGCTTTGTCTTCTGGATGTTCGACTGCGACGGCTGTGGAACTGAGACCGAACAGCGAAAACCCTAATAACCAAACCCTAAGGAGGAGATAGAAACTGGTCTTTGTTTTATACCCATACCCATCACCCTAATTGGGTTTTATCTTTTTAATTTTCTATTCTTATTTAAAAAACAAATAACATACAGTAAAAACGTTTTCTTGAAAAATAAATTTTAGGGTCTCGTCTATTTTTATTTTGAGCACTCACTTGTTTTTTATTTACAAATTAGATATATTGTTAGTTAAATATTTTTTATTTAAGTTCATCGGTATCTATAGGCGATGTGTCACATCATACCATGAAAATTATGTTGGTCATTATAATAATAAGTAAATTGCACAACCATGAAATATATTTTTGTTTAAAATGGTATAAAGAAAAAAATACATATAAATATTTTTTTAAATCTTAAACAGTTTTTTTTTTATGAATGGTTAAATATTTCATTTAAAAAATATTGAATAGTCAACCTAAATATAGCTCGAGGAAGTTCTAAATTTATTTAAAACTAAATCATTTATAGAGTTTTTAAATATATAATAAATCAACCTATAATAATATGGCTGGTATTCTTGTGGAAAAACATCTTAAACCATCATTCTTTAATATTGTTCTCTATGCTTGTTCCTGTAAACCATTTATCTCTTCTAATTATGTTACAAGCTTTTGTATGGATCAATTTTAATATTTTTATTAATTTCCGTAAATAATTGTAAAAAATACTATCATGATTTACCGTATTTATAGTAAAATTAAAATATATATTATACATTGAAGACTATTTATTTATCATTGAGTTTTAATTATAAAAAAAATCAATGAAATATGTCTTAAGGACCAGTATGTTTATATGGTTTTAAAAAAAAGGTTCAAATAACATCATTATACATTATTCCAACTCTCACCTAATCAATAATATTTTGTTAGATAAATTTATCTGTAAATTCATTTGATTAAAAAGGTTTTGCCGTGTAAATTATAATTATAAAAGTTTATAGTAATATAATCTAGTATTATATATGACATTATACATACTTTAACATGTATGTAAATAAGGATAAAATCTTGACTTTGGTTGTGTGTTTTTTATCAGCTATTTAATAAATCTCATTTTTAAAACTAAGTTTTAGATGATTAGGAACTGCAGAGTCTTTTTGGGCCAGGGTTAATGGGTTGGTTTAAGTCATTTGGGTCATGGAATGGGGCTTAGAGCTAACTAAAACTATTTGAGCCCTGGTATGTGTAATTGCTAATTGTATCTTATATTAACAGAAGAAAACTAAAATATCTTCTTTCTCCATTGCACTCCCTGAGAGAAAGAATAAGAAGAAAGAGAACTTGTTCTGAAAATCTCATAAAGAAGCTATTATTTATATTTGAAATATGCATTTTATATTATGTAGAAAAATTTGTCTATAAAACTCATCCGAGAAGAAAAAGCTAAAAAAAAATGAAACATATTTGTGGACTAAAAGAAAGAATATTTGGATTTGCGTCTCTTAATATAGATCTCATTCAGCCCATTATACAAACCAATTCAAACCAATTGTTTTTGCCTTCAAACAAGATCTATATTAATTAAAAGTAATATTAAATTAAAGTAAATTTTACTTTAAAAATAAATTTTATTAAAATTAGACGTAACCTCACTTCACAATTCAACGAATTTATAAACTTAAGTTAAAGAAGAAAAAGGTTACTAAAATAAATAAGTATCTGATTTCTTTTCTCTATTTTTCATTAATATGAAATAAGTATATAATGTTTGATGGGATGAAAAAAGTTGGAGCATAAAATTATATTAACGATAGATAATTATAATTAAAATAAATACGAACTGATGTGCGTGAGAAAAAAATGCATTATAATCAGAATTTCAATGTATAATGATAGCAATTGGTTATTTATCCAAACTTGCATACTAAATTAAACTTTCCACTCTGCAGATTGAAAAATCATTTTAACAATCTCTTATATAAGTTATATGTTATTTTAATCAAAGCATATGCATAATTATATAATATACAAATATAAATGAGTATTTTTAATTAACAGAGGGAAAAAAGATCGAAAAAATTCAATGCTTACTGGGCCCAGTCATTGTGGCTTTCAGCTCGGCCCTAACTAAGCGCCTCTCAAACGTGTGAAATAAAATTGTATTTGTATAATAACTAGAATCAAATTATTTTTCTTATACTTTCTCAAAAAATTAATTTGATATAATATAAAAATATTATTTAATTTGACTTAAATCTGGAAGCAATAACAAAGCTGATTGGATTTCCCACAAGTTAAAATAAGTCATCTTAATTAAAATATAAATAAATTGTTATAGTTTAGAATAAAGTAAGTTTACTTTAAATTTCAATATAAACCACACCATGATTTCAATTTGAAAAAATATATATAAATTCTTATAAAACAATATCATCACTGTGAGTTGCATTTGAAAATCACCATGCATTTTTAAAATAATAACATTAAGTAGGTTTGACATAGTTGAAAATTGGTAATATTTAAGTTGATTAGATATAAAGATAAATGAAACTGTAACATCCAAACCCTGACAAGCACATAAAGTCACATGGCAATAGGAAAATTGCTCAGGACTTTCTTCCAAGTCCTTAGAACTTCCTCAATTATCGCTACGTACCACTCCTAATTTCAAAAACTCCCTATTATATTACCTTAAGTCCATTTTATTAGAACCTCCCTAATCATAGCTTTGTTGAATCTCTCTCATGGTTTCTGTTACCTAAATCTACTTAGGATATTTGAATAGACCGTTTCCAAGGCCATTTCAAACCCTTTTTCATTAATTTGCTTTTTAGGTGCCAAGAAAGTAGCTGCTTAATTTTGTAATTATTTTATAACTCCATAGCCTTTTTATAGATAGATTGTGACAAGTTTCATATTTATTTGTAATTGTGAGAATTTAATAATAAGTTTTATATCTTAAATTCTTAACGATCTTTATCATGTATTTATATTAAAATATATTTAGTGTCAATAATTTATTTTCTATGATTATATTGGGTATGATTATAGATTGTGATTCTGTACGATTATATGACATTAGTCTTTACATATATAAAATTTTTGACACAATTTTTATCTCAAAATCTTAAGACAATAGTTTTATAAGTTTTTATTCCTATATAGTGTTTAACTTTGTCTTTTCTATCAAATATAAAACTTTGGTTCACATTTGGACTATTCTCAACATAAATACGTGTAAAAGATTGAGAGAGTTTATTATTGTAAAAACCATAATATAGAAAACATGAACCATAAAAACACAACATTAATAGGTAAAAACAAGATTATGAGGAGAGAAATGTTATTTAATGTAGAACCCAACACAATGGTTTTAGCAGTTTTGTACAGAAGCAGAAGCATGTGCTTCATCTTGACTAACTTCTGTGGGGACAAAAACAACATCTCTGGCGCATTTAAGTGTCTTGGGATAGGGTGGATAAATAACTACATCAAAATGTCAACAACCACTTTCTTAAATCTACTTCTAATGGATCATAGATTCTCTCCTTAGTTTTTATTTATGTCACGAGAATAGAAGACACACAAAAATTCAACAGTTAAAACTCTCTCTTAGGTAAGCTCCATTATTATTATTATTATTATTTTGTTTAGCATAACAGTTTGTCACGATGCGTGCTACTATTTGGAAAAAAAAATCCAAATTAAAAGAGAATTTGGTCTTGTCGTTTTCTAAAATCAATGTTGTTTCTTCTAAGAGCATGATAGAGAAAGAGATTAGAACAAATTTTGTGTGTGATACATGTTGGAGGTGTTGAAGTTTTAATATAAGATTAAGATTGGTTGGTAAAACGTTTGGTATAACTAGCACTCTATTATATGAGCAGATACACGTTCCTGGTGGAGAAAAAATAGGAGCATCCACATGGAAATTCCATATGACTTTTCCATTAATAGTTCTCAAATTTGGATCATGAAAAACTCAATCTACGACTTTCGATAAAAGTTGCGAACTTGTTAGAAAAATAAAATAAAATACATTTTTACAATTACATTTAAAAATAATATAATTTCTAACCATTTGGTAGTGAAAAAAATACAGAAAAAAGTGTTGAACATAAAATGCGACGAGAGGGAAATGAGTCACATCATGTCTTAATTCACTCTCACGGTTCACTCCCTTTTGTTAATTTGTTTGCTTGCTTTCCAACGAAACCGCGTCAAAAAATCACGATTCAGAAGCATTTATTATGCTTATTTTTCAGCACTGCAACAACTTGAAAAAAAATGGCAAATTTCATCTCCAGCTAATTTATGTTAATAAATGGAAAATTGTTTCAATGAGTAAATAGGTGATTAGGTATAAAATAGTTGTCAATTTCGTCTTCACTATATAGAAAAAGATGTAGACCATGAAAACTAGATATTTGCTTTAGATACAAGAAAATAATTTCGTCTGCAACAAGGTATATGCACTTGTCAACAAATTGCACTCAAAGTTAATCATAAAACATGTGCATGAATATATCTTTTTAAGGTAGTGCTAAAGTAAGTATTATTGTGTTATGACACCACAAACAACATGAATCATTCTAATTATTTAAAATTAACTATATTAAAATAAAACAATAAAGCATGAAAAATATGGGGGAATTGCATCAAAATTTACTATGAATTAAAAAAATTATAACAAGATAATTATAATATACTCTTTGAAAATATGAACAGATGAAATTGAAAGTGTTGTTCGACCAAAAAAAGTAACCTCGAAATCTACATCATTTATACATGATCAACGAGTTTTTCTGAATTTGAATTTTCTGTTAATTTTTTTTTTCTATTTTTTTATTGTGTTTTCATAACACTCATTACCATTAATTTTAATGATGGTAATTTTAATGTTTTAAAATATATTAAAAAAATATTTAAAATATTAATATAATTTTAATGTTCAGAATAAAAAATCAGTAAAATGGACGGTACAAAAGTAATCTTCCCTAAATATATCAGAATTTTTTTTTAAACTTAAGTGTTGACTCTACTCGATACAATTCAACGAGTTGTTTCTTAGTATTTAGGAAAACTTAAATCAAACCATGAATCACCCTAAAAACTCGATTCACAATTAAAGAACCAGTATCAATACATTAAAAAAATTATCTTAAATTTCTCAAATTATTTTTATTTCATATTTAGTTCCTATTATTATATTATTTTTCAAAATGATTTCTAAAATATTTAATATTTCTCTTTTAATTTGTTAGCTTGTACGCACATAATAAATGATATTTTTTTTATTATAAAGTGACATATGTTATCAAAATACTATATGTAATAAAAATGTTTTTTTAATGCATATCATTTCTCAACATTTAAGATTGTACGATACACATTTCAATCTAAAATGCAAAATAAGGATAAACATGAAGACTAGAACCAAAATTTAAATTGATTAAATATTCAATCTAAAGAATTTTTTTTTATATATAAAATATTCAAAACAAAATTACTCACTTAGTAAAACCTTCAAAGACTTTATTTATTAAAACCTTTGAAACCTGAAACTTTTGTTTTTTAAGATTATAAAGGTGAGTCCGTGAGTTATTTTAATTCTTCTATTCATTGAATGTAGGATGGAAAATATTCCATATCTATAATGGAGTTGATTAAATGATTAACTTTTATAATAGTCTGTTATACTTTTCTTTATAGGCTATAGTTTAGGTTATATAGCATACGCACGCATAAAAAAATGTTTCATGTTAACCTTTTCTTTTGGTGAGAAAACTCATCTGCGTCACACCATGCCTGAATTCACCAAATGCTGTGTGCTCCCAATGAAAGACAAAAACCTCATCTGCAACGATGTTGATTGTGGGAAAAAACCTACACTGTCTTTCAATGTTGGAAGAGATTGATATCATATCTGAAAAGTTGCAGGAAAAAAAAAAAAACCGTGGCAGAAACGTTCTGAAGGATGGCATGTTCATTGAGCACCATGACTCTAGCAAAACGACAGACATATGAAAGAAACGACAATTAACACAGAGGAATATGGTATATGTGCATGTATGTGTGTTTATTAAGGTTAGGACCGAGAACAGAGAAAAGACACAATTGTTGAATTTATTACTAGTTCAAAAGAGAAACTCCCATGTTCTGGTCTTTACCCTAATAAGCCACGTATCTGAACCTTGTTATTTTATAGCTTAAATTGGATGGATTATATATTATATGTGTTGGCTTGCATGTGAAGCATTGTGGTTTTGTGAGGAGAAAAAGAGTTCATACATGATGAGTGTCAGAAACCTGTTAAGTTGTGTGCAACAAACCATGGGAGGTTTAGACTATTTGATGAAACAAACACAGAGAGACATTTATACTTAGAATATATATACAAATATTTAATAAAACATGCTCTCATCACCCATGTTACGTTTAGGGACCCATTTAACGCGTATGCTTGGGTCGGTCCAAACTAGTTTTTATATATTTCACTTTCTTGACCTTTTGTGCAAATCAATTTCACCATAGCTGTAAACCAAAAATAAAAGATAGAGACATGATGGATGGAGATATTTTTACAAAGCTCCTAATCTTGTGTTTTTGTTTTGTCTTGACCACTATTGTTTTTTCATTTCCTTTAGCTTAGAAAGAAACAAAAAGCAGAACTTTACCATTGTTTTATTCAGATAATAATAATAACAAGGTGTTTTTCCGTTAGTAGTTTAGCGCATGGAACATTTTAGTTCATTGAACCATGCAGTTTTTTGTTTGTAAAACACATAAAAAAGAATTTCTCCTCTATCTCACGAGACATATACAAAACCAATGTTGTTGAGGATTCCTTTTACACTCAGGTCTTTGTGACATGATCAATAGTAAGGAAATTTCATCGAGTCATTTGATATGTTAATGTTAGGGTAATTATTATTTTCCAAGAATTTATCTTAAACCGATGTGTCCCAGCTTGAAATCGACCCGATTATAAAATATGCAAAGACAGTATCATATCATACTGATTCAGGAATGGGTATGCAGTGGTAAACAGTGTTTATCCATGTTTGCACTGTAGCACTGTGGATCAGAGCAACAAATAATTGCAACACATGATCGATTGATCATTATCTTGGTCGCCAAATTGTCGAGACCAAGTTCTAAAATCTGATAAAATTGAATAAGGCAATTGGTTCTTTATCTATATTTTAGAAGGATATTGTTCAGAGATCTAGTGGTTCAAACCTTACAAACCGGTCATTATCTACAAATTGCTCCCTGCAGATCAGTTTTCACATGAGCAGAATCTCAGGACAGTGATCTCCAACATTAGATTTTCCGGACATCAAACAGGATTATAAACCATACATTAACAAATATATATAATATGAAACAACAGTACGCATGTTAGAGTGAACAACATGTGAATGGTTTTATGAAACACTAATTCAATAATCATGACTAGCAAATTGCAATACAGCAAAGTTATAGCTGATAGGTAAAGAAAAAGAAAGTTAGACCTCAAAATCCCCTTGTGGGACCCCTCTTTGCTTAAATTGGTGCAAATTGTTTGGAGAAAGTGCCACACATATAGAACAAGCCCAACTACAAAAACCCAACCTTTCTTCCTTCTCCTCCCCCCATTTGGTACCACAATTCTCTCACAACATTTTCACTAACTCTTTCCTAAGAAAATTCATTTTTTTTCCCTAACATGGCTAGATCACAACAGCGATACCGAGGTGTCCGACAAAGGCATTGGGGCTCTTGGGTCTCTGAAATTCGACACCCCATATTGTAAGTGTCCCTTTTGTTTTCCCTCCCGTGCACCAAGAACTACTCTCTTGGACCATGATGAATAATCAACGTTCAGTGTCTGTTAAAAAGTGTTTATATTTAGCATCTGACAGTAGTATCTCGAACATGTTTGATTTAAACTTGTTTCCTATGTACAGGAAAACTAGGATATGGCTCGGAACGTTTGAAACTGCTGAGGATGCAGCCCGAGCCTACGATGAAGCAGCAAGGCTAATGTGTGGCACAAGGGCAAGAACAAATTTCCCTTACAACCCAAATGCATCTCAGTCATCATCCTCGAAGCTTCTATCAGCAACTTTAACTGCAAAACTGCATAGGTGCTACATGGCTTCTTTGCAAATCACAAGGCCATCATCACTACCCGAGCCTCAGAGAGTGGCTTCACCAAATGCCATCACCTCTACAAGTAACGAAACTAAAACAATGTTGCCACAGAAGAGAGCACAGGAGGAGCAAGAAGTGGAGGAGAATTGGGTTCTGAAGAAGGTTAAGGTGGAAAGGACTCAGCAGTTCAAGCCTCTTGAAGAGGACCACATCGAACAAATGATAGAGGAGTTGCTGCATTATGGCACTATTGAGCTTTGCTCTGTGATTCCCCACCACAGACTCTTTTAAGCATTCTGCAGGCTTTTTTTATCATTGTTAGTTCACATTCTTATTCTGCTAATTTAACTAATTCCCTTGAACAATTTCAGTTTCTGTTCTTACCATTATTATTATTATTATTATTATTATTATCAAGTGGTTTAGGTTGTAGACTAGACTAGAACATATCTTCCAAGTGACTCTTTGGACAATGCTGTATGTATAGCCGGCCAATCATGTTGAAATTGTGTCTTTGTTTTTGTTTCAGTCTCAATTTGCATTTAGTTGCTGAAGCAGTATCTTGTCTGAAATGTAAGAGGGTTTGGCAAAACAGCATGACTTTTTAGACAACTTGCTTGACCAATCCTTTATTTCAAACATTGCAGTTTTATGCACTGTCATTGCTCTTAATTCTGACACAAGTATTTGAAAATCAAATGTTCCTATGAATTTAATTCAAATAAAATAAACTATTAGCAATAAAAATAGCAGATTTCACCCTCCACTGTCTCTTTCATAATCTCTTTCGTGTTTATGAAGTCCGTGTTTGAAAACCAATCACAATGCAATTTTACTTTTTACTCTATGCATGATGTAGAGAAATAGGAATCACTCTTTGACTGTTAACTTGCCTGAACATACTTATCGAAAACTAATAAAGAAATACTTTTAAACTATTTAAAGTGAAAATGAATAGATTTATCATATCAGACATTTTATGTTTGTATCACATAATAATAGATCATTTACCCAATTAAACTAGTGAAACAAATTGTTTTTATCCGTGAAACTTGTTTTATTAGGATTTTATTGTGTAATGGGTAGGTTAAATTTATCTGTGGAACTCATGAGATTGAACGTGTTTAAATGAACAGGTTAAAATTTATTAAAATAAATAAATAAAATTGCGTACAAGGCCATAAACCACTCTTTTAAGTGCTTGGCATTTTTCTTTTAATTTTCAATTGTGCATTGTAAGCCATTTTTGTGGTTTAATTTGACATAATCGAATTAAATATTGACTGAAGCAACCTCGTAATTGACTGAAAATATATGCATTTGTACTACCCTCAAGGATTAGTTTTAGTTGACCATTTTGAAAGGTAACGTAAGTCTTTTATTTGTACTATTAAAGAGTTGAGGCTATTTTTGATTAATTTTTATCCATTATCGTAAATTATGAACTAAATAATCCATTATAACAAATTTATTACTTTATACAAATCCATTTAGCAAAGGGAGACAACATTGAGAAGCCAAGCACAAGATATTGAATTTTTTTTCCGATGTTATGTGCGTGAAACAACGTAGTTTTGACCTGCTGTGGGAAATATATGATGCTGTTGCAGTGTTGGATGGAATTTGGAAAATAAAAAACATCTTTTTACTTTGTTGGCCTGTGTTGCTTTTAGAAAGAATGGACACTGAATAAAATTTAGTGGATGTTCTAATGATTTGTGCAAGGCCCCATTTGTGTCTGAAAGTGCTTTCAAGGTTCATTTTTGAAGCTCCTTTAATCTTGTTATTATTTGCAGAAACTCATTGCATCTTCATGAAGAATTTCATAGTCATTTGAAGTTTGGCATATCAATAATTACTTATTCATTCCAATTTGCCAATGCAACACGTCAATAATATAACTGGGTTCTAAAATTACCATGTTTCATAGAGATTGAAATGTAAAAGCCGAGCACTCTGTTTCCTGATAAAAGTGTTTACACAGAGAAATAGAAGAATATAAAGTTTTCCCCTTTTGGTTAAAAGCTTAAAAAAGTCTTGGGAAAATTAATGAACATGTCTGTGTTCCAGTTGTTGTTGTTGTGCTGCAGTTAAAGGAATTCAGTGTCCTAACAAGACTCTTTGAAAGTGATCAAACTCAGGGATGAAAATGATAGTGATACCAAAGTCACTGAATCAATTTAGTGATCCTGAAAATTTGTACATTGGTGAGGGATTTTACATATTTATGTATTTCCTTTTGGGAATACATCTTTTTCATGTCACATCTCCTGCAACTGCTTTTAGCAGCATAAGATTTGTTAGATATCCTCATGTTAGCTAAAGCTTAATCAACTTTAGTTTAGCAGAACACAATAATTAGATAATGTCACTAATGAAAGTCTAATCTTTGCAATAATCATGTTTTAATGTTATTGCTCAAAAAGTTGTTTTGAGTGGTAGAATTTGAGAGTATTTTTTATGATCTTTCGGGTTAATGGAGGTTTTTCTTCATTTATGCATATAACTGATAATTTTCACTGTTATGGATGTTAATTTATTCTAGCATAACTGGTGTAGTCTGTTTCAAGCACTTAGTTTAAATTCTATATTTATTCCTCAGAATTCCTACATTAAGGTTTCAGATGTTGAAGATGACTTGAAGATGAATATGTGGGAGGTTTGTGAATTTTAGTGTCCTATATCTATCACTGAAACTTCATGATTGTTCCCCTGTTTTGGCATTGATTTTGTTCCCCACAACCATCAAATAACAAAGTTGTTTTAGCCTCATTATTTTGTTTTACTTTTGAATCAATAAAGTTGGTTTAATCACGTGCTATATCTTAGTGAGTTTTTCATTATTAACAATTTGAATCTTGTGACACAGAGAGGCACTTTAAGATTCATGCGACCCTCCACTCCACATTCCTCATCTTATCCGTACACATGCAATTCCAACAATACTAAACTGGGGTCATATTTATTCTTCATCAGATAAAAATAGGAAGAAACAAATGGTAAAATGCTTTACCTTTATGGCATAGCACCATCCGAAAACTCGTGCCGGTGAGTCGAGTCATAATCAAATCGTGATATTTTGACTATTACATTTTTAAATAGAAAGAATTATATTTTGACTAATCCAACACAACTTTTATGCAGATACAGCTAACTATATTTGCATACATTAGTTAGCCTTGATTTCATGAATATATAGAATTCACCACCATGTTGGTCAGTATTTTGGCTTGAAACTCATGGGAAGAAGACTAGAGATTGAAGTTTGAGGGAATTATGAATGTCTGTCCACAAGAAGCATACTCATTATGAATAAAAAATCTGGTATTGCCCTTTTATCCCATTTCCTTTTGCCCCCACTTGACAATGCTGATATCATCTGCAATGACAATATCAAAGTTAAACCTAGTGGGACTTAATCAGTTTTTTTTTTTTTTTTTTTGGTGGCACAAACCTAGTTAGTTTTT
>Ga0209589_1003331_pt1 | contig 28128 bp, 11 predicted proteins | sample CowpeawhiteBW_FD_187525 | JGI IMG/M metagenome (GOLD analysis project Ga0209589, IMG submission 187525) | Root nodule microbial communities of legume samples collected from California USA - Cow pea white BW (SPAdes) (version 2) | ecosystem: Host-associated > Plants > Roots > Nodule | place: USA...
TATATATATATATATATATATTATAAAATTAAACGCTCAAATGTAGTGTTTTTAGTTTAGTAACCTAATCATTTTCAGTAAAATACATAATTACAATTCTAAAATTTGTGAAAAAAAGTTTGTTGTACATATTATAAAATCTGTTCTTTATATTCATCTTATATATAATTAATATTATAAATGATCTGAAATCGAAATATTTTTTAAAGGGAATTGGTGTAATAGTTGTAGATGTATATATTTTGTAATTGTAAAAATACAGTAACATGAATACAAAATATGTTATATCATTTAATTTTTATATAATTGTAAAAAATAACAAAAAAATTTCTGATTCTTTTCACTGCTAAAACCTAACCTAAAGACATTATATATTTTGAACAAAATTGTTAAAAGAAAAATTACCATGGTTAAAAGAAAAATCACAATAATAACATTTATCACAATACTATATATACATATTATAACAAGAACATGTAAATAAATAATAATAGTTATAATAGCAATAAATTTAAAATAAGAATTGTGAAAATTATATTACAATAAAAAAATATGGTGTAATTATTGTTATCATCAGTGAAAGGTGTAACAACAAGAATAATAATAAGTTGTGATGTTGATGATAAGTATTCTAAGACATTTATTAGTAATAATGGTAACAATCTTAAGTCGATATTTTGACTTTGAGAGTTTAGGAGTAATAATAAGGATAATAATAAATTGTGATGTTGACGATAAGTATTATAAGACTGTTATTATAATGGTAACAATCTTACGTCGATATTTTGATTTTGAAAGTTTAGAGGCGGATTTAGATGTGATGTATATTTATGAAATGTTAAGAATTATATAATTGTAGAATATTAAGAGTCATATACATATATAATTATGTAATATGAGAGGTCATATAAGTATAAAATGTTATGAGTCATATAATTATGAGATATAAAGGATCATATAATAAATTATATATTTATTAAAAAAACAATTAACCTCATTATGGAAGAGTAGTCACGGAAGCACGAAACACACATGCCAAAGTTTATGTTTGAATGATAGTCAGTGCCCAAAGATTATTGTTTTGTGAAGCAATCCAAACTACAGTCCATCCATGCAAAATATCGTTCGATAATACTGAATTGATGCAAAACTTATTTGAAACTTGATCCGAAAAGTTTCATTTTCCAAATACGAATTAAAGTGGGATGTGAACTTAAAAACGAGTGCAGATTTATATGAGTGTATATTGTATTAGTACCAAAGTAGTAGTTGTAGAAATTAGAGATCATTTATATCAATGGTAAGTATTACATTATTCATGCCAAAACTATTATCTTCATTAGTAGCAGTAATAATAATCTCAAAGTAGGGTTAGTGATACTAAATTATTTTGTTAAAAATAAAATATTTTTTTTTTGTTGTAGCTTGATTTACATAATCAATTGCAATAAAGATAAATATTCATTTCAATTACAATCATTTTCATGTCTCATTGATTTAATATTAATTTTTATTTAATTTTGTATAACTTTAAGATATACTTTGTGTTTAATAATATAAAATGATCATTTTCTCCGTTTCCTTTCTCATGGACAACTTATGAGTGTCTTGTTTAGCGTAAAGGAGAGACTTGTTGAGTAAGTCTATCATGATTGAGTGATGTATGATGAGTTGAAAGAGGAGGTTTTAATGATAATTATGATGTTATTTGTGTTAGGTCTATAGGGGGTTGAAGGAGGAGATACAAATACCAATGAGATATGAGTCTAACAACATAAGACATTGAGACTACTCTCAACCAAAAACCTTAAAGCAATAGAGTTATGGATCTTCATCCTTGTGCTATATTTTCTCATTTCTAGCCAATGTGGAACTTAGACTCACATTCCTAACAATCTCCTCCTCAAGGGTGAGTCTCTTCCACCACATTGGTACACTTCCTCTTTAACGAAAGCATTTTCAACCACGAGTACTCATTTTCTGCCCTTTTTTTTATATCGTCGTTTTCCTTGACAGGACACACTTACATGAAACCTTTGTCAAAAAGACTTTCGATACAAAAATCATATTGCACTAGTCTTAACCCGTTTTAGCCATTGGCTCTTATACCACTTGTCAGTCTTTCGAGACCAATTATTGTGCTATGCAATAAATGGGTTAATTGTTATATTTTATGGAACATATTGCACGAATGAGAAGGAAAAATGAGGTTTCAAAAGCGATGGTGATAAGTTCCTGGTTATCAGTTGAGTTTGTGAATTACAAGTAAAGTTATTTGTGTGAATCGTATGAATGTGATTAATTATAACCTATAATTAGTTGAGTCTTTGTCACAATTAAGTTTAACACTAAAGCAGATATGATTGAAGAGGCGGATAATTGTTCTTTTATCTACTACATGTTTGATCAAAATACTAAACAAACCCCTTGAGTTTTTTCATGGTTTTTAGCATCATATTGCACAATGTTATCACTTTACCATCTCAACACTAGACAAGGATATGCAAAGATAAATAAATTTTACACCGGTATAAACTAGCCATGAAACTATCCTGAATTTTTGTGATGTCTCCTTTGCCTAATAACTTTGAAAAGTTGGAACTTACACCAATGCTATCGCTCTAACTGATAAACTAAAAGGTTTATTCTCATACCAAAACTCTAGTCGATTGAAAGTACGCAGTCTCTTGAATGGGATGATGAACTTGAGCGACTTTGGTCATCCAGATGCTCAAATGTAACTATTTTTGCTTCTGGCGATGCTTTCCACGAGTGAAGAAGTTTGTCATATCGACGTCCATATGGTGTCCATACGTTAGCAACACAATTCTTCTGTGAGACGAGAACCAATGCATCCAAATGGGTTGCTTTTTGCAGAAGGATCTTCACCAGTTGAAGTTCAGCTGTAATGAACTTAAAACCTCTAAGCTTAATAAAATTCAGCCGATCAAAGCAGAGATCAAAATTCTCCATCTTAGACTTTTGATGCAGTTCCCAGTATGGTCCGCAGTCAAAAGTGTAATCATCTATCTGTAATATATAGTTTAAAGCCTTTAGAAAGAAAAATTGTAATTGAAAGTAATCAAAGAATTGTATAAAATCCATAAATATACTTCTCATCACTCATTTTCTATATGCATCAAAAGTTTAAAGTAATTTATTATCCATATGTATACACCTTTTAGTTATTGAATTTATACTAGAATGAGTTGAATGCACAATTTTATTGAAAAACTTCTGCTGAGAAAGGAAGGCAGAATGAATACACCAGTTGATAAAAGTATAATCTATTATTCCAAACCATCTAGATCATAAAATCATATCAAAAGGCAATTAGTAATTGCTGTTAATTATTGTTTGAGGATTAATTAGTGTTATATACTCACATCAATGAAAAGCTTCTCCAGGAGAGGGCAATGCTTCATAAACGCCAGAATATCATATGGATTGCAAAAGAGTCCCCCCTCCATGATCAAATGAAGCTCCATCAGATTCAAGAAACTGTAGCTCGCCTCTCCAAAAACTCCACGTCGAAACTTTGCAGTCAGAGCCTGAATTCCAATTAAAATAAAATTGTCACCATCAATCTATCAAAAAGACAAATTCTATATGCAGATCCTTAACTTACTATACAACAGAAGTAAAACTTTGATTTTCGTGAGAGCATATGACAAGCATCATCTAAAAAACTGTATCTGAGTTTTGTCCACCAAATGACAAAGATCTAACTAGAAACACATTAGCATGTATATACCTCAGGAACTAGAGCAGAAGCTGATAAAACTTTGACATTAGGGATGTCACTGACAAGCTTTTCTACCACAGAAGCCTGCAAATACCCTCTGCTCCCAGCAGGCATAAAATTGAGGTAAACCTCATTCAGTTTTGTTGTCTGAATAAACCGGATTCTTGTTGGGACATGCCCATAATAGTGCACACACTCAACAACTGGGGAATCAACCACAAACACTTCCAAATTCTTGCAGCCAGCAACTCTCAACTTTTTGAAAAATCTATGCTCCCTGGCATATATTTCCACACACAAAAGTCCAGTACAGTAAAGCAGATCAACAGTCTCAAGCTGCCTACAATGAGATATCAAAGCGTGAATCCTTTCATCTGTGAGAGGGACAAACCTCAGAATCAGACTTCTCAGATTGGCCATACTTAAGAGGTTCAGTGGTAACTCCAAGTTGCAATGGACCAGTTTCAAGAAGCTTAATTTGTTCAGCTGGTTGACAAAATCTGCGGTGAGAGTGTACCCAGGTTCCAGAAAAAACAAGTCCAGTTCCTGAATTCTCTTCTCACGGCAAATCTCGAGCCACTTGTGGAGAAAGTTTTCAACCCCAACAGGGTTAATGTAGATTTGAAAAGAATCAATGTAACGACCCCTGTGAGTCACAAAGAGGTTATCCACCAACTGAACCATGGACTCTCGGCTGCACCGGTTCGACAAATCTTTTCCGAACAAGAATTTGCGATTGGTATGGGTGGGACTCCGAAACTCCGATGAGAGAATGCATAGCTGTTTTGCCTCTTTGATGGGTAAAAACGACAGAATTTCCTCCACAATTTCAAACGGAAGATGTTGGTAAATATTAGGAGACAGCGTCTGAGGTTCTGAGACGATTCTGAGTCTCTTAGATCCGGCCTGTGTCCGGATTCTGACCATTGAAAAATGAAGAATTGAAACTGTGTAAGAATTTTTGAAAGAGAAAACAAGAGTGAATGGTTCTCAGGTTTGAAACAATGAGCAACCCAGAAGCTGATGAAAAAGTTTGGGGACATTGGAGATTTTTTTATAGATGAACAACTCGCATGAAATTAATGATGTTACCATAAACGTTATCGCTGCTGCAAACACAAACTGTGCTGTGTTTTTCTCACTACGCTGCTTTCTATGCAAGCTTTGGACGCAATATGCATTCACTCTAACACTGACACATGGCATCTGGGAATCACTGGTCAAGCCCGAAACGACATATGCCCCACACAGAGGCCATGTCGTTTCGCTTGTTATCATTTCTTGGGTGCTTTCTAAAACATGCCTGGTTTTGAGGCTTTAAATTTTTACCAAGTATTGCCTCTTCACCAAAAACAAATTCACATTCATTCATCTTTATCACATAAACAGGCTAATAAATTCCAATAATACTTTAATTTTATTAATTTGGCAGTTGCAAATTAATTGTATTAAAACTTTTCAGAAATAATAAATATATGAAAAGAAAACTGTATACGTTTTTTCCTGTCATTTGTTTTTTAATCATATAAGTTACATATGTTCATTGTATTGCAAAAAGACTGTTTTAAAGTTTTGAAGTTTTGAGAAGTAACGTACTTCCATGTGAGAAGTGCAATTCACATGCCACCTGGAGTTTGACATGGAGAAGTACAATTTTTTTTATAAAAAAAAAAATTAATTGTCGAAAAATTTGAATTTGTAATCAATTTTAGTTCTAACAGCATTTTCCAATGGTCAATTTTGTTGAGAAAAAAAAAACGTTATACAGATTGAGAGAATTAGAATGATCTGTTTATTTTATGTATAACAGTGTTAATTTCTCATCACATGTAGCATTTTCATTGATGCTTTGGCAGTAATATTGGTAGTACCTATTTGTTTACCAAAATTCTTTTAGAAAAAGTACCATTATAAATTTTCTCGATAATTAATTGTGTAACAATTTTTTTTGTATATTATGACAAAAAAATGGTATACAAATAAAAGGCAACCAGACTGTAAAGAGATCATGAGTAAATAAATTAATAAATAATCTAATGAGATATGTGGCAATGAGTTTTATTTGAAAATGAAAATAGAAAAAGAAAAAGCTAAGAAGAGCTTTTAAAAATCAAACGGACATTTAAAACACAACCAATGAAATTATATTTTCTTTCTCTTCTGTTTATCTACAACTACAGACCAATAAAATGACATGCAAGTAAGATTACTTTTATAAAATCAATTTTTAATATTTAATTAAGAATTGAGGTTACAGAAAGTAAAAGAAAAAAAAAGAGAATATTGAAATTAACTATGAGCAACAATTTACGCATAAAAATGTGATAGAAAAAAAAATGTTTTTTTCTATTTATATAAAAACATCTAAAATGAAATGAAATTTTATTCAATACATTAAAAAAATTAATTATAAGTTTGATTTATACAAAAATTCGTAATTTTGTCTTTTAAATTTATTTAGATAACTTTCATCCCACAATTTTTGTTCTGTTGTATCGTTCAGGAGTAGAGATCCATGATATTTTAAATATATTTTCTTCTTTTAATTCTTCAATTATCTCTTTTTTTTTTTCAACACGGCATATGAGATGTAACTCAGTTCATATCAAGAAATTTACGAAAAACTTATGCCTTTTAAATAAAATAAATAAATAAATAAATAGCAAATCCTGACACTCACATGTAAATAATGCATTCATAAATTTTAAACAAAGTCCAAATAATTTATTTAAGTAGTAAGTAGTGTTGAATGACAGTTTACAAAATAATAATTTTTTAAAAAATTAATTGATAAAAAATAATTCATTCAAAATTAATATGTTAATATATTAGTCATGTTTTTTATTTATTTTTAATATAAATTAGAGTATAGCAGGTATGGGTATTGACGAGTACAGATACTATAATATTCATTCTTAGTCCGTTAATATGCGGGTATTAAAAATATTTGTACCTGTTACCGTGAATATTCATTTCCTACCCATTATAAATTTTATATGTGAATAATCGTGGGTACGAATTTGTTTGACATCCTATTCACAATAGACAAAATTAGAATAATAACAATTTTAAAAGAATAACACATTCACTAATCTTACAAAACTACTTAAAAAAAATTATTAGATATTTTTATTGATTAAAGTAACTGTTCTACGTTTTCTAAACTTTAATAATTTGACTGAGAAAACTATTTCATTTAGTATTTGTAATATATATTTGTTTCTTTAATTTTAATTTTAACTTTTAAGTTATTAAGTAAAATACACTCAATTAGTAAAAGTTAAATATATTAAACGTTAAATATATTAGTCAATGTTATTAAAAGGAAAATAAAATAAAATTGATATTGGGAAATTTAAAATTTTACCCACCACACGAGATAAAAGTTACTTGTAAACAATTATCAAAGAACTATCATTCATCTTTATTCTTATCTTTTTAATACATATGGATTGTTTATTGGAATCATTATTAAATATAAAAAAAATGTATTTAAATTTCTTTTAAAAAAATTTGATACAAAGAAAGATAAAGAGGGGTATTGAATTATCTAGTAATTACTTTTAATTTATAATAATTTTAGTACTCATGCCTCTCTTTTTTCATCAAAGTCGCATTCAATACAGAGAGAATTTAAAAGATATGTATTTTAATGTTTTTTTCTTCTTTAAAACTTTTCTTTATAAACTATTAGTCTTAAAAATAGGTTTACTTGTGATTTGAGTTTTTAATAAAATTAAAAATTTTCAATTAAATTTCTTTTAAATTTTTTTTTCATTGGTCTATTGAATCTTTAAAATGTAAAACTTTTTCATCAACTTACCTCTCTTACTTTATACATTTAATTGTATAACGTAACAGTTACTTTACACAACTATCATTCAACTTAAATATTTTAATTGTATTTAATAAAAGATTTTCTCCAAGAAAATTAAAATTATAAAATAATAAGATAAAAAATATAAAATATAAAATTAGATAATTAGGCAATAATAAATTTATTAAATAAAAAATAAAAAATAAAATTTTATAATTTTAATTTCTTAGTTTTTAATTTTTTTAATTATCTAATTTTACAGTTAATATTTTTATATTCTATGATTAATTCATTACAAATTTATAAATTAATAAAATTATATAACTATATAATTATGAAATTGTAAAATTAAAAAAGTAACAAAATTACGATATTATAGATTAAAAAATTATAAATTTTGAAATTATGATATTATGACATTATAAAATTATGAAATTATTAAATATAAAAATATATTAAAATTAGAAAACTAAAAAATTATGAAATTAAATTATTTAATAATTTAATAATTTTATTATTACTTAATTTACAATTTATCAATTTTATATTTTTTTATTTTAATTTTCTTATAAATAATTTTTTTAAATACAGTCAATTTCTTAAGAAAATCTTCATCATTAAAGTCTTTTAGTATTATATAGTGATTTTAAGCAAGAAGACACTAAGTGTCATGTCATCTTATTGTTAAAAATATATCGAAAATAAGGGACTCAATTAAAAAACTTTAATATATTGATGACTCAATAAACTAAAAAGAATTAATATAAACTTAATTGAACATTTTTAAATTTATGAAATGTCATAATATAATTAAATCTTAAAAAATTATGAAAAAAATGAAATTATATATATATATATATATAAGTTAACGTTTATTATTTATTTATTTTATTAAAATTAGTGTAAACACATGCCTGCGTATGTGTAGACATTTTTTAAATATTCATGTTATTAAGTTAATATGTAAAATTAAATTATATTTATTAAAAATAAAATGAAATATATTAGAAAAGATGAGATAATAACTATTGTTGATAGAAAAAGAAAAAAAAGAGTAGAGATAGACGATTTTATAAAAAGCTTGCAGAAGTAATCGATAATTTTCAAAAAATTAATAAATAATTATATTTTAAAGAATAAAATTTTAAATGTAGACAAGAAAGCCTTTATATATTATATATTGTTATAGATTTTATTTCATTAAGTTCTGAATAAAATCTTTTAAATCTTTTCAATATTACAATTTTGAATTTAGACTTTTTTTCTGTTGTTTCTCTTATGCTTTCAAAATATATTTTGGTTTGTGAATTTTCATGTTTTAAATATATTAAACATTTTTTAATATATTAAATAAAATTTTAGAAAATAATATTTTAAAAATGATAATAATTTTTAAAAAATGAAATTGTTACATTTTAATTTTCATTAAAGTGAAAATTTTAATTTTATTTTTTTTTTGACTCTAGAAAGCATATAATCATGTGTAAGTCCAACTAGGTATATTTTTTTAGTTTTTTTTTCAAGTATCTTCTTTTGGGGGCATAAAAACATTAAATGTAAATATTTTGTCTGGGGAAGATTTGAAACTTATTCATCATCAAGTCTTGCAAGGAACTTATCCTTCTATGCCAATTATGGATAGAAGAAATGTGATAACAAATAGAGAAAAATTTAAAAATAACAAATGAAAATAGAACTTTTATTTCTCCCATAAAATGCCTTTTGGAAATAACTTTTGTTCACGTTCTCCGGAGCGATTGTGGAGACAAGAGTGGTATGGTGCAACATAAAGAGTAATTTAGGTTTTTTTTTTTTTCCTGTTAATTGTGGGTTGTAGATAGTAATTGTGGTGGTACAGGAAGCAATAGCACTCGGTTAAACCTGTGGTTCATTCTTTCTTGTTTTTAGACGAGTATCACAAGACTGACTAGCGGGCGTTGACAAAACATATAGAATTACATGTGTGCAGAAACATTCAGAAAGAGAAAAAAAAAAGAAGCAAAAATAGCAGTGTAAAATTCAGCTGTTCGGGATTTATTTTAAGAATAATGATATTTTAACTATTAAATTTTAATAATTTTTTTCATAACATGAGGTTCTTAATGATTTTGAAATATTAAAAATAAAAAAATAAAAAAATCACTTAAAAAATAATAAAATTACAAGAAAAAATTATTAAAATTTAGTAATAAAAAAATCATTTTTCTTATTATAATTATTGTACATGCAAACGGCACACAAAACAAACCAGAGAAAATAAAACCATCTAGCTTACAACACAAAATTCAGTACATACTGCTAAATGCCAAGAAACGACCCTGGAAATTTCAAGCCACTGCAGACTTGGGTTTAAACCTGGTGGTAAACTGTCAATTCTTCACAACTTGCAGGCAAGAATGTAGAGTGGAAAAAACGTCACAACTAAAATGGATGCAAGAGTTGCTGCAGGGTGGTATTCCTGTACAGGCAGATGTTGCTGTACTACTGTTTTATAAAGGCACATTAGGAGCTTTAAGGTAAGGCTGCACCAAATGATTTAATCCAAATTTCATATTTACTCAACTCTATAAAACTTCAATATGATTCTGAGTACCAAAAAGTAGTATTTGATGCTCTAACACAAAAGTCATGGCCCAAGATCACAACAGGTGAGATTGGTCGTGGTTCGTATTCTATGGGTCATCCAACTCAACAAGTTGTGCTCGTCTCTCAGCGGCCTTCTTCCGAATAAAAATGCCCCATCTCAAAGCTGCCTTAAGCTTAAGCCAGCCCACAACAGCCTTTCCCGAGGAACGGTTTCGTTCATCATCTAACTGGTAGCTCATGGAGGTCTCAGGCATGTAAGTAGATGATGGGTAAGGGTATGCATCTTCTGGGGTATTGAAGGAAGCATGAGATTGCCCTCCTCCCATATTAAATATACGTAGCAAATGTTGCATATCTTCATTTTCTAGCATCTCATGACTTCTAGTTCGAATCTCCTCCTCTGGAAAGTAGTCCTCAAATCCTCTATAACCAGGATTTGAAATGCCGACACTCTGAAAGCCAGGAGTAGCTGGTTGTCGTGAACCAAGAGTCATCTCAGTTTCATTTCTAGGAAGTTGAGATTGGTGTGAAGCATTCAGTAACTGGTTTTGCAGTGGGAGTACAGTGTTATCAAACTGAATTGAAGAATGAAGATTATCATTCTGTTGTTGCATTGAGGATCTGGTAGTCGCGACATTATGATAACCTGCACACATTATTGACAAACATCGATGCTGAGAAAAATATTCTGCATATTGATGTATGGTAAATATCAAGTCATTAAATTTATCACGTAATGCTTTCTACTCTTTTTGCTAACAGTAATCCCAGGGAGTAATGGTTTCACAATATGACACATACCAAGTTTGTCACATGAATATCTCAGCATGCATTCTAAAATCTAAATACTAGTTATACAACAAATCTGTTGGATTAATATCTTGACATGCACTCCAAAATCTAAATACTAGTCTTCTAACTAAATCTTTACAAAAAAAAAAAAAAGCTGCCCGGTATGCGGGAAGAATCTGTCCACTTTGATCATTTTCAGAAGAGAAACACACCGTATATTTGTGTGTCGAGTAGATTTTAATAGAATTAGTTTTGAATCATAGAATATGATTGAGATGTGCGCCAACATCTCAACCATAGATTTTCCGCTAGAATTTGTGTCAAATAGGGAAGTATTAACTCTTGTAATTAGCTAAATGGACAGTTGAAAGAAGGAAAAAGACCAAAAGAGAAAAAAAAAAAACAGGAAAAACGTAAGAGGAAACTCAAAACGAAATTAAGGACAAAAAAACTTCAAAGGAACTGGTATTGTTGGTAATGATACAATCTTACAGTTGGAACAATATACCTCCGACTGCTATGGCTGGATCCATTGAAGGCTGCCCAGTAGTTACAGGAACTGGTAGACTTGGGATGCAGGTCTGCTGATCAAGGGAGTTTGAAATTGAATAATCATGAGAACCCCCTGCAGCCAGAGGTTGGGAGGTGCCCAAAGTCTTATTCTGATTGGCATTTAGCAGAGACTTGCCATCATACTCAATAACATGCATCCAATTCTCATATGCCTTCTTCACCAGTGTGTCCACATAAACCTACAAGAATGTGAGACTCGCATTTTTCAGAAATTTCACCTTTTTTCTTCAAAAATTTTCGTAAACTTTTTTTTACTTCGACTTTTCCTTTCCTAGAAAAGAAGAACTTCCCACCTTTATGACCCCCAGAACAATAAGGGGTATGTTTATACTAAACCAACTGCCTGTCTGATCTGTTCACTCAAGTTAGAAAAAAAAACGCGGATATTCTATGCCATTTTTTTAAACTAGCAATAAGTTTCGTGTTGTACTGCAAGAACTCAAGAATAAAAGCAAAATGACTTGCAGTCAAGCATCAGATCTTAAGTTTTATATTTTTCCCTAGAATCGGACTCCTTCAAGATAAAAAATTGGTTGTACAAACAACAAAGCGGCAAGAATGAAACCACATCTCAACAAGTGACATGAGAAATCAGATTAAGCATTCTCTGAAAAAAATCCAACAGTTTAGTTCAAATTCAAAGGGTAAATGCAAAATTTAGAGCAGAGGTTTGCTTACCTTTTGACTGTCGGAGAGAGAATCAGCAGAGTAATATTGTTCATTGGTAATTAGACCACTCAACTCATAGATGTTATTGAAAACAACACCAACATTCCTTGCACCATCGGGATAATATACATAGAGTTTTCCACTGAGAACACTAGTCTTTGCATGCTCAACAAGAACATCCCACATTTTATTTGACATACCACTCCCGAGAATCTACATAAGATAGTTAATCTGTGAAAATTTTGGACGGATAAAATTTTAATTCAGAAAATCAAATCAAACTTAAGAAACCTTCTCCTGATAGAAAAGTGACTAAATTCTTACATTCCGCAGTCTCTGTGGATCTCTGACCACAAGTCGTACGACATCTTCAACTGTATATACTCCTGCTTTATTTAACCTTTTGTGAAATGAACCATCCTTTCCAATCTTCTCCAGTCTCCAGACCTCATCATTCAAGGCAGGTGGGTAATGCTTCTTGTATACTGCAAGCCAAAATCAGTTTCATGGCAGAAGAAGGGTTGAACAAAAATAGCGAAGTTATGTACTTACATTCTCCACGATGATCCTTAACAGTAAAAGCCTCTGTTTTGGCTTCACGAATACGCATTCCCTCATAACAATCTGAGGAAACTTTGAGTCCCAGCCTGAACTTCCTACTCCTTATCCAACTAGAGTTGTCTGTAAATGTAAGATCACCCAATGTTCCTAGACCCTCCTTCAGTGTCACTTGCAGATCACCAGCCAGAAGAGGTCTTTTTCCTTCCCGCTCTTTAACTACATGACTATCAAAATCTTCTTCACTCCAATTATCATCATCCTCGTTATTGAAATCTCCTTCAAGTACAATAACATCTAGTTTGACACACGAAGCTGGACCAGATGTAACAACATGGCCTGTTATAGTATCAATCAAAACAATGTGTATGGCACTGCCATGCTCTCCGTCCACTTTCCCACCAGTAAAGAGGGGAAGGGATAACCTGTTCCTGAATTGTAACTGTAGACTGCTGTCATTAGGGCCTTCTATGCTCTTGGGAGAAGTCCTGGGTTGAGTATTAGAAAATTAAAATATAGATACAAATACACTAGGATAAGATAAAATTTATCAAACAAATAAGGGTCATGAAATCGACTTTGAGGAGACAAAGTAATACCTTCCGCTAAGCTTGGCAGGGACTAATTTTGCTAAAGCACACTCTACTTCTTGGCTAACCTGTTGAGCAGGAAGCAAGACTAAGACATGAGAAATATATATCCATGATCAAACATCATTCATGCAAATGGCATGCGTACAATTAGGTTCACTTAACCTACGGAGTTGTCCCATTGAATTCTATTTGACATGTAAAGGCATTTATCACAATTTTACAAAATAGCGCCTGAGCGAGGTAAATAAATGTTATTCCAGGAAGTCTTTCTCGCAACATAAGGACTATTTATTTTATAAAAAAAAATTTACCGTTTTTCGGCTTGTTTAGGTTTGAATATGTGATCTCAAGTACTCTACCCAATTTTATCTTAAGCCTCAAAATAGTGGGCCAGTAACCCAGAGTTTTTGTTTCAGGGGATGATTAATCCGTACAAGTGATAACTTCAAATAATATATAAGTCCATCCACCAGCAATACAATGAACTTAATTTTCTTACAACTCTACGAAGAATAGGCTCCAGCGATGAACAAAGTTTCTGCAGACTGTCCACCTTGAGGGCTTCAACAATAACGCTGCAAATTGATGTGAATAAATAGATAAAACATTAAATTCATTCATTAGATATGAACATATAAGTGCTAATACAGTGATAACAAGGCATGAAGTTTCATAATATTGCTGGTACTGTTTTCTAATCAAATTATAGTTTTTTTCTTAGTAATTTCCATAGTATAGGTGTACACTAGAGGTGAATATGTACTAAAGTAAAATTTTAATTTTGATTGAAAAACAATATAAAGAACATTTTCTATCTAAGTTTTCTCCTAAAAACCACTCATATACTTGCAAGGAAGTAATCACAAATTTGGTTCTCTTAATCATATTCAACTTCATCTGTTGGTCATATATCTCTAATTTCCTCTCATTCTAATTGTTTAGATTTACAAAATAAATCACAACTTCACATTTAGTTCTATTCAGTTAATCTGGTAAGAGCTCTCTCCGCCCCTCCTTTTTTTTTATAAGCGGTATGTAAACATCCATTCGGGACGTTATTCCAGTCGCGTACGCATCTATATTAATGGTTAATTCCCATCAAAACCTACTTTCCATTAATGAACCGACCAAGGCTTTCTCATTAGGACCACACGCATAGAACCAATATGTATATTATTTCTAAGTGTGGATGTTGCATAGTGACTCTGTATTTTTGGGTTATCATGCATGTCATTGGTGAGAAATCCACCACTAAGTTTTGTGGACAGATGGTTACTCATGATTATTTCATATACAAAATTTGAACTAGAAACCGTACTTCAAAATTAGAAGCGAGTTAGAGGACCAACGTTGGTCAGCAGCGACCACGAATAATGCATAACTAAAGCTGATGGAACAAAGAATCATTATAGTGACTACTACACTAGAGCTGATAGAAAATTAAGAACAGGAGATAGTGATTCACCTAGCGAGAGCAGGTCGCTTTTTTTCAGGTTGTTCTTCTTCGGTGGAACCTGAATCTAAACCGCGTTTCCCTCTCGCAGCGCCGCTCGATGTCTCCATGTACCTCGTCTGCATTATTCTCACTGCTGTCGGATTTCGTCGTCTCTCGTCAAATCCTTTTAAAAAAAAGAGAGACAAAGGATAACGAGGTGTAACTGTCACGGATTCGATGGAACGCGAGCGGATAGAAAAGCAGAAAGTTGAAAATCCTCAGCAAAGAAGAAAGTGCAGAATCTGAGAAATTTCGCGGAATTTTCTCTGCGGTTCGACGCCTATGCCAACGAACCCGAGGCACTTTTCCTGAGATTTGTTTCTGCTAACGGTGTGAGTGATGGGTATAATCTAACGGTTTGCGAATCTGGGAGTGGTTGATGGGCCTGGGCGGTGGGGCTTCGATCTTGCGGCCGCAGGAGATCATGGGATTTGGTTCGTCGGATTCAGAATCTTTGTCAATATTTTATTGGGGCTTGCCACGTGGGGTGATTCAGCAGGTGCGTCTGTCACTGTCACTGTCACTCCTCAACATGATCATAATGCTGTCATAAATAGTGTGATGTTGAAATTGCTGTTATAGTTTTTTTTTGCCACTTGGAAAATAATATTTAAGTTCCTTACGTGCCATGCGGAAACAAAAGACTAAACATAGACCCAAGTTGCAACGCAAGAAAAAACCACGTTTAAACCTTTACTTTTCTCACATGGACCCAAGTTTTATTTGTGCTGTTGACTTCTGTGTCGTTTTTTCACTTCAGTAAGTTGCAACGCGAGAAAAATATTTTTGCTGAAGTGATGTTTTGGGAATTCTTTTTTCTCAATCTTTTACTGTTATCAAAATGTGAGTATATATGGAAAGAAAAGAGAAAAGGGATAAGGTGACATATGATAAAGCTGTTGCAAAAGTGTCATGAGTACCCACGCACGTTACCTTCAACGATAAGAACAAAAACTCTTTCCTAATCCTCTCATTTAACAAGAAGCGTGAGCAAAAGACAAATTAGGAGGTAAAAAATTAGGACTGTTTGCAGATATTTTAATACATGTTTATATATAGGTTAATACATGTTTATATATAGGTAAGTGTGAGTATCATATTATCTGTATTTGTAGGTATCTATCATCCATAAAAAATCAAAATTAAAATTTAATTTATATTTTAATAAGTTAAATTTAATTAAAATTAAAATTTTATTTTATTTTATTTAAAAATTTATAAAAAATATATATTTTTTAAATATTTGCGGATATGCGAGTATATATTTGTACCCGCAAGTTTTAAAAAAATTTACAGATATTTTTTAAGCATGTACTCAACAAGTAAACAATGATGTAGCGGATGATTTTTTTTTTACGGATTGGGTTGCAAATAGACATTATCTATGTCTGATCCAATCCGTTATCATCCTTAATCCAAACCTAAATAAAGTGAAGAAAATAAAACACTAGCGGAGTTTGGAAAAGGTAAATGAATTGAAAAATTTTTATTTTTGAAATAAATTAATTTGGTAAAGAAAATTCAATTTTAAAAATTTAATAAAATCAATAATCAAACTCTACTAACATGTTGTCGATAACCAAATCCAACAAATAGTATTTTGAAAAACTTGAAATAAATAAATAAATAAATGACATAAGAATATCCGTTATGCTTTGTTGGAACAAGTTATGGAAAGAAGGGAGCATGAATGTGTAAAGAAATGGGAAATACTAGTTTAGATGAATAACTCGAGAAGAAAAAAGTGCAAAAAAAAGAGATGGGACAGAAGCTAAATTTTCTTCACTAAAGTTGAATAAATGCCTAGAAATGACAAGTTAAGGCAGCGTAATGAATTGTGTTTGTTAGATGAGAGAGACATAAGTATTCTTTTGGAACATTATATTTTATGGTACCATAATTGATTGTGAGTATATTTTTGGTCGTTTTTATTATGTTTGACAAGTTTTTTTGTTTATTAACTGAAAGACGTTTTAGTCTTATAAAAATTAATGTTGGATAAACAATTTTTTCCAGAGTAACTTATAATATATTTAAGATATTATCTTGGATATTCTTTTTAATTCAGTAGTTTTCTAATTTTGTTATATTTATTTATTCATTCTATCCGTATGATAATCATTAGATTAACATTTAAATAAGACAAGTTTTCTTACAAGATACGTGAATAAACGTAATGAAACTTTGAATATTACTCAAGTATTTTATATTTATTTTTAATTACTTAAAATTACCATGACATATTGTACAATATTAATAATTGAATAACATAATATAAAAGTATAACAATTACGATAAATAATATAATATAATTGGTTTAAAATAAAGAATTTAAAAATTGGATGAGTAAACTAAATAGAGTATATTTAATAATTAAATTAAACCAATTTTTATATAAAATAATATTTTTATCTTTTAAATGAGTTACCTTAACAACTTTTTTTCCTACGTTCAAAGATAGTTCTTTCCTGCCTTCCAACGAAGAGCTGGTTAGTCATTTTTTAAAATTAAATAATTTAAAATTAAATATATTGTATTTTATTTTAATTTATATTTCTAATTTTTTTATATATTTTTTGATTGTAATGAATATATAGTAGATAGTTGAAAAAAAAAAAAGATTATAAGGCGAGAAATGAATTATGATGTTTTGTGACGTGGTTTCACAGAGTGGTTGGCGTAGAACAAGGGTTGCAGTTAAGTAACCACTATCCACGCTGTAATACTTGTAATAGTTTGCTTATAGCATATCTCTCTCTTCGCAAACGCCAAAACCCGGTTTTTGGTTTTAATTATCATCATCGAACCGGGCTACAGGGTGGGCCATCCCAGACTTGAACCGGCTATGGATCCCCTGCAGCGTCCCTTAATGTCGGACCGTGTCACCGTCAACGGCACCGTGACGCCGCTTGCTCTGCTCGCCGACGGCCGTCTGTGGTGGTCGGAGGGAATCCAACGTTGTTTGTCCGTTGAGAAGGACGTCCTCAGCTTCGTCACCAGTGGACCCTACATCAAGATCAAGAGCCTTGTCGAGACCCGAGACGGATGCTGCAGCACCGGGGCTCCAACAAAACTCGCTCGAAACGACGTCGTCTTTATGCCCTCCTCCGAGGAATCGCACAGGCTCTGGTGCCAAAAGCTTAGTGAATTCGTTGATTCTCTCGGTAAATTAAATTTCACCTTTCTCTCGGTACGGTTAAGGTTGTTGGTACTGCGTGTGTTGCATGTGTTTTGAAGTCTGTAAGTGTATCGATAAAGGTTTAAAAAGTTCTTCTCTAAATTTCGATGTACAATTGTGAATTTTAGTGCCAAAAAGGGAAAACAAATTTGTAAGACTACTTTTTAGTTCTCACTTCTCCAAATGGAAATGCAAACGTGTACTGAATTATGTCATAATGTAGGTCGCCCTAAGAGGTTGTTTGTTTTTGTTAATCCATTTGGTGGGAAGAAATCCGCTACAAAGATTTTCGATGAACAAGTGAAACCTCTTTTTGAAGATGCTCAAATCGAGATCACAGTCCAAGGTGCTCTAATTCTTTGACCATGTTTCGTTGTTGTTTCTATTTCCCTTTCAAATGTATTTGTATTTGTATATTTATATGATATGATATGATTTTCCTCAGAAACCAAGCATCAGCTCCATGCAAAGAATGTTACTCGTTCGCTAGATATTACCAAATACGATGGGATTGTTTGTGTTAGTGGAGATGGAATTTTGGTAGAGGTTAGTTTCATTGCTAGTATCCTGGTTGCAGTGTGCTATTATCATTCGTCATCATCATGTCCACGATTATTAATGCAAAAATTATTATCGTAATAGCATTCGGAGCACATTTTTCTGTACGCTTCATGTTTACAATGCATAAATATTGAGCAGCAGTTAATTATGTGTTTCGTCCAACTATACGAACCACAAATTAGGAATTAGAGAGAAACCGGACGAAAAGAAAAAGGAATATGAAAGAAACCTCTCCTTCAAGGATCACCCTTCCGCGGGTTTTCCCTTCACAAAGGGCTAATGCTCAATTTATAGATGACAACCTATTCCCTGAATCGTACTGTGGTACCTCCCTTATCCATATTTACTTAATCCCTTTAACTAACTGATTAATATTCAAAACCCCTCTTCTCCTTAAACCATAACACTAACTATTGTTATTTGCATGATAGTAGTTGATCTATCCAAACATTGTTAGAAAAGAAAGATTAATTGAAAGATGCTCTTAATGTATGAATTAAACAATATTAGTATCTGCTGCTTGTAAACCATTTTGAGTTATCGTTTCAAGATATGCTAATGCTGTGATGGTTTACGTGCTCATGTTCGTGGACTAATTGAAAAACATATAGTCAATACCTTGATTCTGTTCTTTCCTGAGAAACTTAATGGTCTTCGGGGATTTGGTTGTGGTATTCCAATGAAGCCCAGAAGATTCGAGTGCATGTTATGACATCTGTGGGAATTCAAATCGCAACATGGTTCATTTCTATGTTTTATCAAAACCTGTGCATTCTAGAATGCTTTTCCCCTGGTTCATTTTGATGTCTTTGTTTTTAATTTTTTTTCTTAATCTAACAGACTTTGCACATTTTAGTAGGTTGTAAATGGACTTCTTCAAAGAGAGGATTGGGAAACGGCAATAAAGATCCCCCTTGGAGTAGTTCCTGCAGGTTTATCATCATCATTACTTTGTTGAATAGGTTTTATCTAATTAGACTTTATTGCTTTAAAGTGAGCGGTGGGGTTACTAATTGGGTTTTGTTTTGTATACAAGGTTTATCTTTTGTTATCTGTACACAATAAGTTTATGGGTAACTACACAGTTTTGTTTTACCAAGCTAAAAAGTTCTTCCATGCGTTGAAGGTACGGGAAATGGCATGGCAAAATCACTTCTTGATTCGGTGGGCGATCCTTGTGAAGTAGCTAATGCCGTTCATGCCATTATACGAGGTTTTGATCCATCCATGTCATTCAAACATGTCATGTCCATTTTTTCTGTGCTATTATAAGTTTAAACTGTTTATTGAATACCAACAGGCAATAAACGACCACTTGATGTGGCTACCATCATACAAGGAGAAATCAGATTTTTCAGTATATTGATGCTTGCATGGGGTAATTACTCTCTCTGTGTCATGGACCATTCAGTGAAGTGGTTCCAGATGTGCTAAAACATCTAGGCTAACTGTTTGTATCTTTCTTTTCTTGATTTATGACCACCCGACTTGAGTCTGCATATGATTCCAACCATGCAATTCACTTAACATATTATAAAACTGGAGGTACTATTCTATTTCAGGTCTGGTAGCAGACATTGACATAGAGTCTGAAAAGTACAGGTGGATGGGAAGCGCTCGACTTGATTTCTATGTCAGTAATCCATTTTCTAATTTCCACATGTTTATTTATGATGTTTTTCTTTCACTTATATGTGTCTCTTTTATATGGATAATGATCGCAATTATCTTCTACTCACTTGGTTTGACGGAAGGAACATGGATAAAAGAAAAATAAGCATTAAATTGCTGGCCATGTGCTTTAGTTTCTCGTATTTTACAATATGAAGTTATTTGTGCAATGTAGAATGTCTTCTGATACTTCATTTCTAGCACTAGAATAGAATATGGGCCAGTTTGTTACAGATTAGAAAAAAACTGATTAGTAAGAGACTCTAGCGATAATTTTTAGAGATTAAAAAAATAGCATAAGCTATTCTCAATTTGTTTAGAATCATAAATGTATTTTTTCTTAAAGAAGTGTCTAATTCTATGACATGCTAGAAGCTATTTTGAATTTCCTCGTAAAACTTGCACTGGGATTCGTTTGACAGATAAGTGATTGAATTTGTTCATTATGGTTTTCTTTACTCACTGCTTTCCTGATTCAGGGCCTCTGTCGACTCTTGAAGTTGAGGCAATACATTGGATGTGTTTCTTTTGTGCCTGCACCTGGGTATGAAGCTTTTGGGGAGCCCACAATCTACCCTGGAAAACCTACTACTAGCAAAGGAAGCAACAGTGATCAAAGTGAAGCAGAAGAAGCTAATAGACAAAGGCCTTGTTATCTAGGACCTGAAATAAACCTGGAAAATTTGAACTGGAGAGTTATAAATGGACCCTTTATTTCTGTCTGGCTTCACAATGTGCCTTGGGGTGCGGAAGACACAATGGCAGCACCTGATGCAAAGGTTAGTTTTGAGTGGCTACGATTCAAGCATGTCGTCTTGATTCTCACACTTCTATTCATGAACATTTAACTGGGAAATGTTTCCAACTTTATATGACAGTGATGACACCATTACCTAGGACCAGTTATGTATCAATTTGATAGCATAAACACCCCTATGGTAGCTTCACAATAAGAAGTGATCATTTGCATCTTACTTTTCTGGATTTTAAAGATTCACTAGCAACAATGCATGGAAATTGAAGATTAAAATTAACACAATAGAGTGTACATATCTCAAGTCTTTAATTACTGCCTGGATTTTTTACATCTACGAAAATTTTGCTGAATATTGTTAATGGTCTAAATTTTCACTTTCATAAGTTTCTGCCACGTGAAACATTGTGTTATATACAAGTTCACATACAGATACATATGTATGATAAGCATTAATACTTCCGGGCTTGAGCTTTTGTTGTTGTGATCTTGTAAATGCAGTTCTCTGATGGTTATTTGGACTTGATCATGATCAAGAATTGCCCAACGCTACCATTACTATCAATGATGTCTGAGTTGAATACAGGAGGGCATGTAAAATCTCCGTACGTCACATACCTAAAGGTGTGATCATCAATGTTTAACCACAATGTTTTTTGTAGCTGTTACTTTGAGCTTTTGAAATGGCCATTCTTTGGTTTATTTGCGTAAAGGAACTTATTAAAGTTTATATCTTCACAACATTATGCAGGTGAAAGCTTTCAGCTTGCTACCTGGCCCACGCACCAAAGACCAAGAGAAAGAAGGGATCATAGATGTAGATGGTGAGGTTCTGGCAAGAGGGAAAGGAACTTACAAATCTGAGGAGAAGACTTTGATGGTCTATGATAAATTACAGATAGCAGTGGATCAAGGTTTAGCAACACTCTTTACTCCTATATAATACTTTTTTTGTCTTGTCATGGATTTTTTCAAACTTACTAGACTAGTAATACTGTGAGATGAGTTTTCACATACCAACTTTGGTTTAATTATTTTTCTCAGCCCATTGCTTTCCGTGAAATTTGTTTTACAGTTACACACACATGTATGTACAAAGAGAACCTTCCATTGGTTGTTTATCTTGTACAGCACCACATAAATTAGAGTATACCATTACTAAATAACGTTTTACAGTGAAATTTGACGTGTTATGTCTTATTGCAAAAATTTATATTTCTTATATATTAATATACCAATAACCAACCATTGGTTAAAATAAAGAAATTAGTAAACTAGGGTTTTATAAAATGCAAACACGGGATTGTCAATGCTCGTGAATCTACTCAAGCATAGTTATGCGTCCCACTGGTAGCATCTGCTGGTGAGCCAGAGGTGTTAAAGGTCAAGTAATGGACAGAGAAGGGTGATGGGTTGGGGTGCATTGGGCTGTAGTAAACTGACAGCCTCTGGGGCCCGAGGAGGGGTAGCCAGGGATGTTACAAAAAAGTGCACTTTTTTGTAACACCCCCGGATCCTCTTGGGCTTACCAGGCATCCCACTTGCCACCCTCAAACCGGTTGTGTTAGGTCCGCAGCCCAATACACCCCAACCCATCACCTCTAGCACCAACTAGCATGAGGTTGTTCCCAGGGAGGATCGAACCCCAGACCTGAGCTTTAACACCCCTCAATCACTGAGAAGAGACTTTTTAATAATAGGGATAACAATAGAGGTGAGTATGAGTCTTACTATTTCATTCATAATTATAAAATAAAATTTTATAGGTTATGAAAAAATTACAATATAAAATTCTCCTCATTATTTTTTTAGTTCTTTTACTTAAAGGTGTGTAAAATATGTTTTTAATAAATTACAATGATAAAACTTTAAAAAATGTGTCATTCATGTAAAAAAAATAATTGCTAATTATGAGGATCGGTTGATACAAATTTTATAATCCAACTTTGTATTTTTCTTTTTGAGAATTTTAATTTTGAAAAGATAAATTTATGTTTTTTTTTTTTAATTTTAATTTTGAAAAGATAAATTATTAAATATAATTTATATATTGTTTCTAATCTTTTTCCCTATAATTAGAGTTTGCTGATTACCTTTGTTTGTAGTAAATTTCTCCACAAACATGTTTAATAATTGAGAATCTAATTAACTCTTAGTTGGACATCCAAATATTTGTCATTGTTCTGCAAAATAGGGATGGTATTATGTTAATGTACTGTAGTTGTTAGATAATCTCCGCAATACAAATGAATGAAACTCCAGCGTTTAAGTATTAATTTTTTTATTATAACTAGTGAAATTATATATATATATATATATATATATATATATAATAATAATAATAATAATAATAATAATAAGTAATAAAATTATTATTTTTACAAAGGTAAATATAAATAAATTTTTTATTTTATTATAGAAATTTTTTATTTTTTAGATAATTTGTATTTATTTTACAGATATTTTTTTATTATAGATAATATTTTAATTCAAAAACTATATACATTGTAAAAAGTAGTCAAATAAAAATAAATATTACTCAAAGGATAAAATTGATAAATTATTATTTTAATTTAAAAATTGAAAATAAAATGTGTATTTAAAAATCAACCAATTGTAAATTTATATTTATATATATATATATATATATAATAAAAGTAATATTTTTTTTATTATAATTATGAAAATAAATAATATATAAAATAAATAGTTTTTATAAATTTATCATAAATAACTAATTAAATTTTAAAAAGTAATTCTGAAATTTAAAGAGTAATGTGATAAAATAATTGATACTAATAAGAATAAATGAAATTTTATTGTAACTTATTAATTTAACTTTAAAAGGGTTATAAAATTTAAATAAAATGATTAAATATTTATATTAATAAAAATAAAATTGGTAAAAAAATGTTTAATAAAATATATTCTCTGGTAACAGATTTAACGTTTGGATTAAAAATATGTGAAGCTTGGAGTTTGGAATGCATGAGAATTTATGGTTGAAGGGAATATAGAAAGTTGAAGTTCTTTGTCATTAATGAATCAACCAAAGTTTTAACCACCTTGAAAAAACCGTCACTGCTCTTCAAAAAATTATAAATTGAATTGTTTATAATACCAATCAACAAACTTGTCTGAGGTTTATTGGTGAAACAGTATTCAACCGGTTTTCTCATATGTCCAAAAGGTATGAATCTTTACTGGTTAGAGTGAAAGATAATTTATATATATTTTAAAGTTGATGCTGTTGCAGTTTTAAAACCATTTCATTAAATATTGTTCTATAGTAATCATTCAACTCAAAAAAGCATTATACAAAAAGAATTTAAGACATGATATTTTAATTGTAAAAATTATTTTATCTCATAAATTTCATTGTACCGTATTACTTTTAAATTATTTCGTAATTTATATTTTAATATAAGAATATAATAGGATTCATCATTTGGCTATCCGTAGAAAAAACATTCGTTATTTACATTAACTATAATGAATTTTGCGACATATCCTTTAATATTGAGATTTTACCATACTAATGTCATAAACTTGTGACCTTGCCATAGAAATATTTTACATTTTACATATTAATTGTCACCAAATATTAATATAATTACTATCAGAAATTCACAGAAGAATAGTCATGCTCAATAGTCAATTAAGTTGATATTTTATATTAATTAAAAATATATTTTTTCCTTCAACTTTTAGTGAAAACTGGAATTAGTGAATCTTAGAAACCTTTAACCAATTTAGTTACTTATCTTTAAAATGTGTGAATTTAGTCCTTTAAACCAAAAATTTTCAAATTTATTTAACGTTTTCAACGCGTTTGTTAACTAACATTGAAACAAACATGTGTCAAATGATATAAACAAATTAAAATACTATAAAGAAATGTATTTTAACCTTTAAAAAAATAATTTTTTAATCTCAAATTCTTTGAAATATCCAAAATCAACACTGCATCTTAGTTAACACTTTATTTTTCCTAACATATACTTTTAAGAAATTGCTTAAAAGGATTAGCACATTTTTAATATTCTCGGGTACTTAATTTTTTTGTTATATCTAAGTCCATCATTTTATTATCCAATAATTTAAAACACTGGTTGACACCTTTCAAAAGCTATAACATTACTAGGTTGGACATATGTGGCATGCCTTAATCATGGGCTATTGAGTATTCATATGTAAAAATTGAACCTAAAGTTTTTCTTGTCCTATTTGATGTTACTAGTTGAGAGTATCATTGCAAATAATATAACACTATTATAAAATCTATGACATCAAACATGTCATTATAAAGGTTGCTATCAAAGTCAAATAGCATCCATATATAAATTCAGTGAAAATTAATTTGTCCACGTAGAGTTGTGAACTAATCACATAACATTACAAAAGCTAATGATAAAAAAATCATATTTTTACGCAACCACTAATATAGAAGAATGATACCTAAAGAAGATGAAGACAGAATATAAAGTAGCATAGTTCTAATAAGATTAGTCGGCAACTCTAATCCTCCCAAGTCATAAACCAAAGGATAAGGGTTTAATGCTTAATTATTGTTGTTTGTCTTAGTTTTGTCTTTAGTTACCTAGCATATATACTACTTGGTAACATTCTTATGAAAAATTATACCTAAGCATTTTTAAGAAAATGAAAATCTACTTAATTACTTTATTTAATAATATAATATTAGAAATTAAGTACGAGTCTAAAACGTAATTATGTATGAGTATTATATAATGAAAAAAAACTCATAAATATTGAGTGTCTTTAAATTATGGATTGAAGGTGATGTTAACCATTTAAGTGAGTTTGACGTTGGTCTTGCGTTTTTACGGTGATCATTCCTCAAAAACTCATTAGTAATATCATAGTTGACGATATCAGACAAATATGTTTTATATCCTATATTAAAATCTCAAAATTAACTAACCATGTTTTTCTTTCATGTTAAAAGAATTGATCCGTTAAAATATAACTCTTAACTTGTGTTTGGATTAGATTATGAAGTTAGAGAAGTAAAACTTAATAGATTTATAGGGAAAAAAAAAGATGAAAGGTGAATTGTTTAAATTAATATATACATAATAAAAATAAATAAATATTGTAAAAGTTTTTGAGTAATTTGGTTAACATGAATAATAGAAATCTATTTTAATAAACAAAATTATAAAATAACTAGATCATCCTTATATTAAAATTACTGTTATTATTTTTTGTTACTTAAATACAATGGTATTTATATTATTATAGTATTTAGTTCTTAAATTTTATTATTAATATTATTATTTCTTATAGTTCCATTAATATTTAATTTATATATTATTAATTTTAGTTAGTATTTTATATTATATATATTATATTATGTATTATATATAATATAGATAAGTTATTTATAATTATATATAATTGTCAATTATGTAGATATATAAAAAATCGATATCTTCATATTTTTGGTTGATTTTATTTATTGACATAGGTATTTAGTTATATTCACGTTTTTTCATGTGTGATTATGAACATTCAGAATGTGGAATTGATTGTATTAATGATAACTTATTCTTTGGGTAGAGAAAAGCGAAAATCGATTCCCATGATCTGACAGACACTCGATTTCAATCGACGATAACTTATTCTATTTGAGTGAAGGGGTAACTTTGTAGTTCATTTCAAAAAGAAAAAAAAGAAGTAATTATGATATTTCATTTTTACTTAGGTGATTCTTTTTTTCTTCAAAATTGAGATAAGCTAATTTTAAGCTTTCTATGCATTTTCTCACTCTCATTTATGCGTTTTCATTTTCCCAAAATTATTTCCAATTAAAGCATTTAAGTACATAAAAATTACTCTGTAATATACTGTAGATTAATTTGTCACTATAGAACACACCTGAATGAAACATTGTATTATAAGCCTAATAATATATTTAATTTGGACATAATATATTTGATACGTACGTCAAGTCAAGTCATGGGTTGAGAAGTTGGATACACAAGATCTTTCTCATGTATATTACAAATTAAGGTTCAAACTATTTATTTTAAAAAATAAACAAGAGATATTTGTAACCCGTGTTATAGATTAAGACACCATGTTACGTTAGAATAATATTTATAGATCATTATTTTATACAGAATTTTAATTTTATTAGTGACTCATTTGAAATATTAAAGAAATAATTTTATTAATGACTCATTTGTAATATTATGATGGATTCAATTGTGATTTAATAAAATAAATTTAAAGACTTATTTATTATTATTATAGAAAGTGATAATAAAATAAAATAAAATAAAGATAAAATAAAAATTAACTTGATAGAGGTTGGTTTACATAAGGGATTGAGATTCTGTCTCTATCTTTTCACATTAACTCATCAAAAACATGTGAGTAAATTGAAGAAAGGTAAAGAGATAAATGGAAAACAATGAGTAAATTATAAATTGAAGAACGCATATTGACATGATCTCTCTTATAGATCAAAGTTAGTGCTCTATTATGTTTTATTGTGTGAGAATCACAAATCTTAACAATCCTTAATTAGTTCTACATTTGAAACAACAATTGTATGATCATTACGAAATAAAAAAAAATGCATTTTTTAAAAATAAGCCGTAAACACATTAAACTAGCATATATAAAAAATGTTTATATTCTCTTAAAAAATAAAAAAAGTTACAAACAAATGTAATTAGCGATTAATAAGTGACAATTGATCAATGCTTATCAATCGGTTTAGAGAACAAATTTTGGATTGGTCTCGCACTCTTTGTTTTTCTCATCAACCTAGCACAGAAAAAAATAAAATAAAAACACCACACGCATCCTTTAGTTACAAAAGCCTTTAATTTTTGAAGCTGGTATGGTTGGAAAAAAATCTGAACGAACCTAGAATTAATCTATGGATTGAATGGTTGCAATAATCCCCGAGCGGGAGTACTATGCAAACGTGTTGGTTTTTGGGAAGAAACAAGCAACGAGAAAAACAACGTTGTTGGCACATGAATCGTAGATGTGGTCGAGATTGGTTTGTTAATCCCTTTTGTGCAACAACGTGTGTTTGTCTCTCACACTATAGTGTTTATCATATGATCACACCAAAAAAAAAAAAAAAAAAAATCAAA
>Ga0209589_1003333_pt1 | contig 28125 bp, 10 predicted proteins | sample CowpeawhiteBW_FD_187525 | JGI IMG/M metagenome (GOLD analysis project Ga0209589, IMG submission 187525) | Root nodule microbial communities of legume samples collected from California USA - Cow pea white BW (SPAdes) (version 2) | ecosystem: Host-associated > Plants > Roots > Nodule | place: USA...
CAAGAAAGTTTAACTTCTAAGGAAATTTTGTTTTAAAGACAAAACTTGAACAAGACTAAAGCAATGAAAAACACTTTTAAAGACTCTATGGAAAGCATTTGAACAAGCCAAGATTATACCTCAAATCATGCATACACTAAGAAAGATCATAACCAAGTTAAAGCATGGAACTAATTTGCCAATATCACCCAAAATCCAAGTATAAAATTTGGTAGCATAACACCTAGTAAAAACGGCCAAATGGATTCACCTTCACATGTGATAAAGGATTGACTTGGTTCATTTTAGATTTTTGAATATGGTGATGAGTTATTTAAAAATACCTAGTGAAGAATCCCACTAGATATTAAGATAACAAGTTATCTACATGTGAAGGTGCACTTCAAAAAGCTCAAAGAGAAGGAAAGGAACCAACTAAATAAGAAAACAACACAAGATACCAATGGAAATGAAAATGCCAAATTGAAATAAGAGAAAACAATTAGAAAATGGAAGTAACGAAGATGGTTATGGAAGAAGATGGAGCACGCCACTCATAGGGGGCCATATGGCTAACCAATCTTAGAGATGAGGGATGCAACCGCCACTTGCAAGTAAGATAAGGCAAAGGAGAGTTCACTCCTTGGAGGAGAAGACCTCATGATTTTGGTTAAGTGTTTTAATTCAAAATATTCAACCCTTTTACAAGTTAAAGAGCACCCCTTATATAGATAGTTCTAGGGGCCTTTAGGAAATAAACAAAAGTGTAAAAGGATTACATAGTACTTACCAAACCCTACATTCTAGAAGGTAGTTAAAATGAGAAAATAAATGAATGGTTTGTGTACTTCAATGGTGATTCTCAGCCAAGAGAGAAATGAGGCACCCCATGGTCCACTTGTACCACCAAGGTACAAGTTGTTTTATGCTTTTACTTTATGCTTTTGCCTTTTCTCTCTCATCAGCTTTCCATGTGGTCCAATGATGTTTTGCCATGTGGGAGTGCTCTAATCCATCTCCATTAGTGATCATCTTACCTTAACCATGCTTAACCTACAAGGAAAACAAGACAAACATGTCCACTCAAGTCAACTAGTCCAGGTCAACAAGTCAACCAAGGTTGATCTAACCAAGCCAACTTTAGAGAATTTCAACATAAGAAAATACTAAATAAAGATAAAGAAGAAGGAATAGAAGTCTCCCTTTTAGTCATGCTTCTAGTGATCCTTATTGGGAGAACTTTCATAACATCTTGTGTGGTCAAGCCTTCATCAACATGTTAATATCTGGATCATAATAGTGCCACATGTCAAAATCAAAGGGTTGTAAGAGATTATCCAAATTTTGGCATGAGACATACCTAGATTTTGCACGTAGCACTTCCAAATAACATTAATGTCAAATTAACGAAAAAAATTATATCGAGTCTTTTTTACAAAAATAAAAACTTAATTAAATAGAAAATAAATATAAAAAATTAAAAGAATCAAATATGTAAGAGAACCAAACTATTAATTAAATATAACGACATTTATGTTATGCACCACTTTGCTTCGATTGTGCCAACTCATTTCCCAATAATTCTGAGTCAAGAACTTGGTTCTTGTGCATAGATATGAAAATTAAATACTACCACCTCCCAATTGTATCACTGAATGCAAAAGACCACTTGCATCTAATCACAAATTATAGTTTGCTTCCATTTTTTTTTATGATTGAGCCATGTGATCACCGATTATACGTGAATTAAATTTTTAATGTAGCGCCACCATTTCACATGAATTGTTCTTGAATATTTAATTCATCTAAATTGAAATTACAATAATAATTTGCATCCAATAATAACTTGCATCGAAGGCCTAAAGTTTCATGAACTGCACCGCTTGAAACTACTTTTAATCATTTCAGCATAGGCTCAATTAATAGGTCATTCAAATGTAAAATAAGGGTGACAAATTGTGGATACAATTCAAACATTCTGTAAATGCCAAAAACAAGAGAAATGATAAATCTAGTGATGAATGTAGCAATTTGGATCACCAATTTCATAAATATTCTTTACTAGTTTTTATTTTATCCATGATAATTTAGTTTCTTGCAATTTAGATTCTTGACATTTACAATTCCCGTTGTTCACTTCAATCCATCTTCGTCTTCTTCTACATTCATTTCGTCTTCATACTTTTTGTTCACCACACATGCCATTTCATCCTTATATACAAATAGCTCAAAAAAAATGTATAGATTGAATAATAGTAGTTTGCTAGCCCAATTGACAAAGAATCTACATCGAATTTATTTGATTCACTTAAAGTCTATCAAACCAAAATCCTCGATAAAAACCTTGATTGATATCACAATTAAAAGAAATTAAAGAATTAAAAAAGGTTTATCATTTTGAATTAAAAATTCAAATATAAAATATATAACGTTCTAATTAAGAATAGAGGGAGAATTTTCACTCAAGAAAACTATTTAAATTAAAATTGAACAATTATAAAATAAGAGCTACATAACATAAACTTCTTTGTAATTTTGGGTTTGTTCATTATTAAGGTCTAACATACTGATTTATAAAAAGTCTTTAATTTTAAAAACTATAGAAAACAAATAAAAAATTCAATAAAATCCTAATTATATATATATATATATATATATATATATATATATATATATAACGAGTATAAAAATCAATAAAAGTTTAGAATCAAAATTACAAAAGTTATATTTTAACTTTGGGTCTCATTTCTTGTGGTACTTTATTCCATCCTCTTTGGATGTTTGGATGTATATTGTAGGGTGAACAACAAGGTTAGAGGGTGTTTAAACTTCCTTTGTGTTCTTGGACATTTAAAGGCCCTTGTTCACACTAGAGGGTTAAGTGCATTTATTCTTTGAGAATTTTAATTCAATGACTTGATTTTTGCTTGATTTATAGATTAATAGTTAAAATTAAAGTTGAAGCTTACCTTGCTTTAGTATTTTGATAGATAATATTGTTGAATTAGTTTTTCATTGAGTACTTAAATTCATTTATGAATGGGTATTATAGTTAAACTTTGTTGTTGTTAGCAAGATGAGAAGTTTTGTACAAGTTTTAGAGACTCGTATTCCCCGATGATTTTAATTTTCTTGCATTAGAAATTCAATACATCCAGTTTTGTTCTTTTAATTGCTTTATAATTTTAGATTTTAATGGAAAATGCAAAAGCTTAAGTATGGGATATTTGATGAACATAAAGTATTCACAAGTTTACAATAGTTAATTGGATTGTTTATCCTTACTTTAATGCATAAATACACATTCTTAGCTTAGTTTTGGGTAAATGAGCCACAAATTAGGAATTAATTATAAATAGTATTAATTATGTATATTTTCATTAATATTGATTAATCTCTTTGGATATGTTGATAAAGACTCAAATATGGCCAAAAATGCTCTAAATTTTTGAAAATTTCTAGTTATAGCTTTAATCTGTTGAAGAAATCTCCAATTTTCAAATAACAATGCAAACTAGCAACTCACTCAACAAAGGATGACCTTGTATGACTTTTGAAGCATTGTATATTAGAAATAGAAACTTGTAAAGTTAGTTAGAGTTAGTTTTCATATTTTAGAGAATGTACAAGTTTTAAAATTCTTAGTTTTCTCTAGTTCTTTATGTTCAATCGAAACTTTCATCCACTTTTTGTAGTATATTTCAAATTCAACACTTAATTCAAGTTCTTATAATTTCCAAGTTCTATTTGGTTAATTTTTTATGACATACCCTCTAGCCATGACCAAGTACACTCAAGAAGAGTTGGAGTAATCTATGAAAGGTGGGCCTAAACTCTTATCACCATAGGTCATCAATGAGTTCTTAGTAGAGTATGTTTATTTTGGCCATTTATTATGGCTCTAGTAGTATAGGGTTTTCCTTTTGGGCCTAGTATAATGGGCCAAGTAGTTTAAGATTTTCATTTGGTTCTTGTATTTGGACCAAGTAGTGTATGGTTTTGTGGTTGACTACCAAGTCAACATGCATATAACATCTCCAAGGTTGAAGGATTCTTGTTCTTTCATCCTTGGGAGAGTAGTGGCCACGTGGCATGCTCCTAATGGAGATGATTAGTGGTCATGTGTCACTCTCCTAATGGAGAGGATTAGTGGTCATGTGTCACTCTCCTAATGGAGATGATTTCACCTTAGTAGTGGCCATGTGTCCTTTTCCTAATGGAGAGGATTTTTGCCTTAGCCTCCAAGTTAAAGTATTAAGGTTTTTCTTCTATACTTTGAAGACACATTTAGGGTTACCTAAGCTTACAAATAGAGGTGTCTCCCCCATGTTAAAACCATCTTTGAATTGAGTAAAGTTATGCTATCAATTTTATGAAAGTTATGTTGTCAATTTTGTGCAATACTAATCACTTAGGTCACCAAAGGCTAGAGCACCCTTTCTAAGTTTTCTCTAGTCACCCTTCCTTAATAGTAGGTTCAATCTCTCTTGAAAGCATCCAAACACCACACCATCTACATCATAAACTCACTAAAAGTGAGCCATACACCACACTTTTCACAGCTTTCATGCACCCACATCACTCTTAGAGCCTTCAACTTGACTTGAGTCATATAGCTTGGCAGAAGCCTCCTATCAATTCTTCTTTTTAATCTCTATACTTTTTAGTCAAACAATTTACTTCTTTCCTCTTGATTTTTTTTTTGGATATCTAAATTTCTAATCATATCATCTTATTTGATTCTTAGTTTATTGATTGACATATGGTCTTTATGGTTTTAAATGTTCAAATTTTCAAAGTTTTTAAAGTGTATTTTTTTTAAACTCTTAATTACATGATGAATTGAATTTAGAATTATTTGTTTGCTTTAATTCATAACTCCAAAATGAGTTGAATAGATTTTTTCAATTATTATTATGCTTATTGATTAACATTTGGTTTTTATGGTTTTAAATGTTAAGTTGCAGTGTCCTTAAAATGTAATTGGTTTTTTTTTTTATGTGAAATTATCAATTACATATTGACTTCAATTTAGGAGTATGTGTTTGTTTTTCTTGAATTTATTTATAACTCCAAAATGAATTGTTTATATTTGACCAATACTTATGCTTATTGATTAAGATTTGGTTTTATGGTTTTAAGATTTGGCCAAGAAGAGCGCCTGCGCCTGCATGTAGATGTCGGCGGTGAAGGCGGCGACTTTATCGGCGGTGAAGGCGGCGACTCTATCGGCGAAGAAGGTGGCGGAGGAATAGAATTGTTTGCTCACGCAGTCGCACACCACACCTCGGAGCTTCTTTATTTCTTCTTCCCTCATCTTCGCACTAACTTTACTCTTTCACTCACTGCTAGGGTTTCATTTCTTCTTCATCTGCTTGGTTTCTTTCGTGCTTCGTGGTTCAGAGGCCAAAAATTGAAATAAAGGAGGGAAGGAAACTTTTGTATCCATTTTTAATTTGTTATCCAAACTAAAAATATACGTTTGATAAAACCTTGTTCAATATAACATCGTTAATCTGTTGTAGTCTAGTTGGTCAGGATATTCGGCTCTCACCCGAAAGACCCGGGTTTAAGTCCCGGCAACGGAAATTTTTGGCATTTCTTGGATTTAAATAACAAAATTGATGCTATCTTGTTTTAATATAAATAATATGTGGTTATTAATTATTCTGTTAATGTTAAATAATAAAAAAATAGTAAAAATAAACTGTTCATCAACTTAAAATAATCATTATATTTAAAATAGTCACATACATCAGCTATCTTATAATAGAATTATCTTTTCCTTTTCATAGAATACAAATTAAAAAATATATACACTCTTTCCTTTTTCTTTATGATAATAAAAAATAAACGATTATAATAGTAATTATTAAAATAGAAATATTATTACTTTTTATAATAAAAAGTTAAAAATTATAATTAGGATGATTATTAAAATTAAAAATATCATATTTTTCTTATTTTATTAAAATCAATTGATATTTTCTTTCCAGTTTTTTTCCAGTTTTTTTCTTTTTTTATTAAATACGTTTTCCAATTTTTAAATTAAGATTAATTTTTTAAAATTTTCCAAACTGAAATTATTATTTTTGTTTCTGAATTAATAATAATATATGCAATTAAAACAGTGATTCGAAGAATTTTTTTTTATCTAAAATATATTTTTAATTTCTTTAACTTAGGTTAAATTTTATTTTAGTTCTTAAATTTTAAATTAATTTTATGTCCCTAAAATTGAAAAAATAAAATGTTTAGTCCCAAAATATTAAAATATATTTTAGTCGTCCAAAAATTTAAAAGCGATATTCTAGTTCATATAAATTTAAATATTATTTTCAGACCTACAAAGAGTAACTCATTCATTTCATAAAATGGTTTTTTACAAAATTTACATTCTAAATTTAGAAAAGAAGATGAATAGTTCATCTTGTAAGGCCTACTTTTATTTTAGGATTCTGGTCCAACTTTAGTAAAGAGGTCCAAGTCAGTTCACTTGATTTCTCATCTCAGAAAAACCTTTTAGTTTTCCCACTCCAGTTTCTTCTCCCAATTTTCTTTACCCTTCATAGCTATTATTGTCCATTCTCTCTAACTCAGTTGCTACCACTCCTTCAAACAAAGGTAGAAATTGAGATTGTTGCGGAGTTCCCCAAAGATCAAACCATACATTTCATCCCTCCGTGTAAGTTGAACTCTAAACCTTTGTTTCCTTTTTCTCTTTACTTTCAAAGTTCTAGTCGGATTCAATTTTTGGTCATGGGCCTCATTCTCTTCTCCCTGTGTTCTTGTTGTCAACTCCTTAAGCTGCAGTCGTGCTATGGTACTCTTTTGTTGGGGCTCGGTTTTGTTGGGTTAGCATCTATCAAAGTAAGGGAAGCTAGGGTTTTAAAGTTTTTTTTTAGTCTTCCATGTTTTTGGTCTTGAATTGTACTTGAAATGTTGGTTTGATGTTTATTATTGCGTGAAAATGAATTGAGTGTTGTTTTAGTTTGGATTTATGGGTTTGCATGTGTGAGCAGGTGAGGAACCTGCTGTTCTCGCCTAAGCGAGCAGCCCTTTCCTATGTGAGAATAACAGAAAACTCACCCAGGCTTTTGTTCGAATTGTCGCTCAGGCAAGGAGCTTCAATTTTTAGCGAAGAGCAATCTTGCTCAAGCAACAAGGTCTCGCTTAAGTGAGAACTCGCAGAAACTCATAGTGCCCACTGTTCGAGCTCTCGCCCAAGTGAGGATGCCTAGCTTAAACGAAGACTTCTAGCTTAAGTGAGGCTGGTGCAAGGATGTGTTTATTACTTGATTTCTTATATGATTGGTTGTTTTACTCCTCAAAAGTATGATGTATGATATTGTGCATGTATGGTGTGGTGTATTAGAACTATATTCAATATGATTAGCATGAGATGATAATGTTCTGAGATAACATGTGGACTTGGTGTGAGAATTTCATAGAGAAATCCCTTTTGATGATAAAGTAGTGTGTGTAGTGACTTAAGGATTCAAGTAAGGCTGCATCCTGACGCTCTAATGAATCAGTCAGACTCATATAGAGTAGACTGGTTCATGTGGTGAGAGTAGTAAAAGGTCCTAGTCTTTGGCAGGATAATGGTCTTAGATGATCATGGATCAACCTTGTGTGTGGTAGGGTAAAACTCATTGGCAATGGCTCTGTAGAGCAGTAGAGGCCACCACACGTGCATGCAACTAGTGAATCTGATTTCATTACATGTATCCGGAAAATCGAGTTAAAGGGTCTTTTATTGGTTGCTATCACATGTTGTTTGTGCTCAATAACTTGCTTGCTCATGATCTACTTATTTACCTATTAAAATTATTTTCACTAGCTTACCCTTCTTTCTTTCTGTGTTTGGTTCCTTGTTATGTTTTTCTTTTTGCAATGATCACCAACTGTTGGTGTGAGCAGATGTGGAGACCCCTAATGATCATCGAGATAATGGAGATGTTTTTGTGTAGTTTAGCCGTGTTGGTTATTGCTCTTTTGAGCATCTTTTGAAAAACTTATATCATGTAATTCCTTGTTCTATTGAGCAAATCTTTTGCCAAATTGTTTCATGTTTTAAGACACATTATGGCATTGTTTGGTGCCCATGGTACTTCTGTTTTACGTATAGTTTGGGATAACTGTAATGGTTAAATTCTCATATACTTTATGTCACATGCTCGATTTTATTATAATATGTGGTGTTTTATTTATTAGAATTTTCTATTAAATGGGATGTCACGCATCCCAATCATAGTAAGTTAAAACTAATAAAATAGGAAGTTTCATCATAGTGTTCAAAATAGATAATCCAGCATACAAAATATATTCATATAGTCTTACAAAAGAAATGACTATAAAATATATCATTTATACAATTAAACTAAAACTAACAAGCTCTATACATAAACTATTCACTTACTAAAACTATCTGAGACCTTCTATAACTCTAATTGATAGCTCCTCCTGCTTCAGAGGTGCTTCTAAACCTGTAACTTCGTCTACTCCCACAAAATAGGTATCATCGCAAAAAAAAAAAAAAAAAAACTAAAAACAAAAAAAAAAAAAAAAAAAAAAAAAGAGGCAAACAACACAAGAAGACACAAAACACACAACAAGGTAAGCTAGTGTATAAAAGAAATATTCACACAAGCAATTGACACTAAACTCAATTATTCAGATACATAAAATTGACATTGAATTCCCTAGTGGCCTGCACCTGTGGTGGTTCCCAAACTTTGCAGAGTTTGGCCTCGAGGGATTATTACCCAACCACTCACAAGGTAAATCCACTTCACGCCTAAGACTTGATCAAGTCCAATGACTAGGACCTCCTTCTTCTCTTCAACATAACCTACTCTACTCTACTTGAGTGTGAGTAGTTATTAGAGAAAGGATACCTCCCAATAATATGTCATTGGATACATTAAAATACCACACTTAGAATTTCTCCTTGAAATTCTTTCTTCAACAGCACAATTCATGCTCATAATCATATATTCAACTCAATTTATAGCAATAAGGACTATAAAATCAAGTTCAAGTATATAGACAAAACATCCAAAGTAACCAAAACAAAAAAAAAAAAAAAAAAAAAATAAAAAAAAAAAAAAAAAAAAACAAAAGAAACAAAAAAAAAAAAAAAAAAAACAAGAAAATAGGGCAAATAACGTTATACATAAAATACATCCAAACAGTTAAAATCATTTCTCTAATCATAGACTTAAAAGAAAAAGATCCAATTTGTCAAAGTGAAGATTCACATGCCTAAGATCAGCTGACAAAATTTCAACTTAATATGACGGTTAACGAAGCGGGAATCTTCATTGTACCAAAAGGACTCAGTGCAGAAAAACTAGGTAGCTCCTAGTGCTAGAAAGTGACGCCCAACGGTGAGGCTAATAAAAGCCAACGCTCAACATTACCATAGTGAGGCTCAGCGTTGTATTAGATATTCGTAATATAATTTAAGGTTTTTGGGAAATCAAAACTTGTTTCATAGCTCAAATTGGCACTCCTCATTTAAGTATTGGTCTAAAACAATCTTTAAATCCTAGGAGTTGGTGCCAATTTAATCAATGACTCAAATCCTACATTTCCCAAATTCCTTCACAATCAATCAACCAATCATACAAGATTCATTAAACAATTTTCTTACCAAAATCACCCATACAATTAATGATAATTACCAAACTCAATCAATCACAAACGTACCCATATCAATCTCTATCAAACTCACTCACATAGGTAATGCAAACTACCTTCCCTTACCTGACCAAACTTCTCAAATAGTCCTAAGACAACTCAACACCTTTAGCTCCAAAGGATGCTCTATCTACACATAGACACATCACAAAGGTGATCAAGATATACCTTTATGATTACTGATTAGCAAAGAGTCATATTAATAACTTAAACAACACACACAACCAAAAGAAAGATTGCATGAAAGCCACAAGAAAAAAGCAAAAGTTCAACTTACATGGATGAAGAAATTGATCGGATAGAAAGGAAGAGCTCGCCAAAAGAATTATCCTAGGTAGTCTCCGATCTTCAAACAGACTAGTAGATAAGAATAACTCTTAGAGAGAAGTCAGAGAACTCCAAAAAAGTGGTTTCTAGAGATATTATGTGTTTTAAAATAATAGAACTTGTTTATAACAATTCTATTTATATTAAAACATTTTAATATTAAATAATTGCGACTCAATTTTAAAATTTTAAAACGCCTTTTTCTAAGGTTTTACACATAAATTCTTTAATAATTATATATTTGAGAAGAAGAAAATGATGAAATTAAATAAAATAAATATAGAATAAAAATGGATAATAAAAATTGATTTTGCATGATTAGTTTGGAAGGCTAACTAACATATACATCGATTTATTGTTTCGAATTAACATCTTTAACTCAAAAAGGAATGTAGAACACCTTATGTTAATAATCCATTGTAGTGTAGTTGGTGAGGATATTCGGCTCTCACCCACAAGATCTGGGTTGAAGTCCCGGCAATGGAATTGTTATTATTGTCTTTTAAATCAATTTTACAAATTTCATTTTAATGTTTTTTATAACAAGATTATTAAATAGAGGAAAATGTTATATTTATGGTTTTAACTTTATTTTATAAATAAATTAAATGGTTTTAAAATAAATACACTAAAGTTATTACTAACAAGAATTTCAAATGAAATTTGTAATATCCACAAATTCTTTAAACTCCATCATTATACATGTCCACAACAATATTTTCACATTAATACAGAAACCGCCAAAGTCATGAGTATCAATAATATCAATCATCAGAACCACAAGAAAAACATTTGAAAAGTCATCAAAACCAACACATGACTAACGCTCAAAGGTGGCACTCAGTGTTAATCCTATCGCAAACCTACCACTCAATGGTCCCCCTTTAGCACTCAGCAATAGAGTGGGTTAGAGTAATGGCGCTCAACGATGATAATCCCCACTCAACACTCTATCATGAACAAATATTCTGGGTTTTTGTGAATGGAATGAGGCTCAACACTCCCCAGTCAAGAACTCTCAATTACAATGAATAATTAGAAAAACATTCTCACCAGAAGAGTGCACAATTAAGCTCATAGGCTATAATTTCACTTGGTGAGGGATTTGCAATATACAAGCTCTTAACCCAATATCTTTATAGATACTATTGATATGATAGTTTCACATAACTTTGTTTTTTCTTAATCTTTTTGTTACTTTTCTCGTATGGCTTTGAATCCTTTATATAGTTGTTGCATTTGATAACGGTTGAAAATTGGAACAATAGCACTTCATCATGATCTTCTCAATATGGAATGACTTGATCGATTCTTTAAATTGAGTCTTTAGCTAGAATCTTCAACTACATTCTTCAATTCCATATTTGTTGATGATCTTTAGGATATTTTCTTTCCTTTCTTGAATGAGCTTATGGTTGATTTGAATTTTTCCATTTCTTCAACGATCACAATTGTCTTGTTAAGGAAACTTTGTACAAAATACTTCTGCATTTAAATTGTTAAAGCGGTAATATTTCACACTCAATAAAATAGTTCATTCATCAATTACTTCCTTATGCTTATTTTATTTAAACGTTTGATTCAGAAACTCTCTTCTTCCATAAGGTAAATTATCACGAGATAATTCTTTTGAACGTTGTAGCTTATATAATTAATTCTATATTTCAAATACTCATATTATATATTGATTTGCATGAGCAATCAAAGATCGAAACACTTAGCCAAATATTAAAGCGTGTTCTAACTTCTTTAGAGTAAAACTGAGTTTTACTGTTTAGGTCGTTTAATACCTTAGTCGTTTAATGGCTTAAGTAGCCTTGGGTCGTCTAACATCAGGTGTTCTCTAGAAACTTAGGTCATCTAACGACTTGGGTCCTCTAATGCTTATACTTGGGGATACCTTTGGTGACCTCATCTAACACATTGACTTTTGTACTTCTTAAACTCGTCTAATGTTAAGACTTGGCTTTGTATTTGTCATATTTCCATATTACACTAACTCTTGAATATTATCAATTAAACACCTGAAAATACATATCCAGAATACATATTTTGATAAAATGTGTTGGTCAATCACTATAACTCATTATATTAATTACACGTTTTCTCGTAGCTGTCTAACGATGTTTCACTTCTAACTAGAGACCTTTTGGTCTGGTAGAATGACTGTTTTGTTATTATCAAAATTCTATTGATTGGCACGACTTGTCTACTTCAACGATTTCTTTTCAAACAAGATTTACAAATATATATTCACACTGAATCTATCAACTAAAACTTCGTGTGACTGTTATATTAAATGTTATTCTTGCCAAAACTATTATGAAAATTTATAATACACAATTTAACATTATGTATATTTGACTTATTTTTTTATAGATTCGATTTTGTTATACCCTTGTTCTGAAACGAGCTCAAAGAACAAGGAAAGAAACAATGCAACGTTGATAGATGAATTACTATCTCATATAGTTAGTCATAACAGTTACATAGGATACTTCATACTATATATTCATTCACAGATGTTCTACTGAGTTATAAAACATTTATACTATCAAAACATCTACTAATATATTTAACTAAAAGACAACCCTTTTAATTAGTGAACGTATACAACCATCGAAAGCTACAATTATAAACAGTTCACTACATCAATATATACACTTTCAATATTTTTTTTCAGTGAAAAAAATTATCCTTTTAAGCCTTTAATAAGTGTTATTCGACATTGGTTAGAAAGACTTCTTTCGTATGTTATAAAAAAAACTATATTTATACCCATGATATATAGGTGATATATAGGAGGAGAACCGTAAAGTTGAAAATAAATAATTACATTCTTAGTATAGTAAAAGTAGAAATATTTTAGAATATATAGGAGGAACCGTAAAGTTGAAAATAAATAATTACTTTCTTAGTATAGTAAAAGTAGAAATATTTTGGTAGAAAAAAGAAACATGTATAGAGAGATGAAATATACTAATTGACACCATTTAATAAGTTTTAATTGATATCATTCTCTATTAGGTTGAAAGTTTGGTTTTTATACATGATATATACAAACTTTTATATTAATTTAAATATAATATTTTTTAAAAATATACTAAAATATGAACAATTTGGCTCCATTATATATTATTATTGTTATTCGATTTTAACAAAATTTAACGTTAATAATCATGATATAAAATTATAATTTAAAGTTGTATCAGTAAAATTTGCTTTTATCTAAAGTCACTTGTCGATATGTAATTATGCACGTTCTCAGATAACTTTGTTTCATTGGTCAACTCTAGGATACGTAACCATCTGAATAAAGAACTGATCAATTATAACTCCCACAAACCAATGTAAATGTAAGTGTGTAACAGACAAAACATCATGCAAGTGGAGTGCAAATGTTGTCCTTTATTAATCCAACTTTTGGTGCTATGTGCCTTTACCTGTCTTCCATACAACTCTAACTCTTTACAATTAGTGGACACTTACCCTTTTGTATCTCTTTTTTCTGTGTTTCTTTCTTCTTCTACTTTGTTTCTCATCAAGTGGAAAGTCCTGTCACCTTTATCTACTGTGCATTTTATTACATTATATTATATATGAATTAGTCTTTTGTTGCTGAATGTAATTTTTTTGGTTTTCCTTCAATCATGGCTTTCTCTTCCGTCTTTTTCCATTCTCCGTTACTATTGAAGGTACAGTTTCCAGTCTCTGATGTGTTTCTTTCTTCATTTCAATGTTGGATATGTTTTGGACTTGAATAATTACTAATGAAAGTTGAACTCAAACATGTTTTCATGTTGGAGATATATGTTTGCCCTTCTATTTATATGTAAATGGTGAGTTATATATGTCAAAAAACTTGTTCCTTGTTTCACAAAATTGTCTTGCACATGTATGTTTTGTTCAAAAGGTGCTTTCATGAAACAAGAGTGATATGCAATTCAATGATCATTTTCACAACCTGCTTATTTTGAACAGTTTCGATGGATCTTGTAGTTTATTTACTCTGATGGTTAGATAACATGCTTATTTAGGATTCAAGAAAATTGCTTACAATTGAGGCTTTATTTCTTATAGATTGAAAAGAGGCAAAAGTTTCCTTTCCCTGCTGTCAGAAGTAATGGTGCTGAGACTGAACTTTGTAACCAGAGTAGTCAGAGAAGTAGAGTCAAATTAACCAGAGATTGGAGTTTCATGAGAGGATCAAGAGTTGCTATGAAACCAAAAATCTTGAGATTGGCTCCTTTTCCAAAAGCACCTCGTGTATATGCTTCATGTAATCTATTCTTTGAGCCACATTTACTTGATAATTATTTTCACCATATCAACATTATTGTGCCAAAATCAATTTAAGAACTCATATAGTTACACTTTTAGCATTTTCTCAAACAAGTGTTAAGATATTTGGATACTTTGATTTTTATGCAAAAATCATTTTGGTTTAGTGTACAAAAGTTTGTTTCTATGGTTCATTTTTTCTACTTTCATGCAGAACACAATCTGAATGAGGGTGTCTATTATGCACATGGCACATAGTGATACTAAATTATCATAAACTGCTTCAGTATCATTTATGCTTTCTGTATTAATCTTATTGAACATTCCTTGCTTTGGTCTAACAAGCTTCCCACATTCAACTTATTTATAGACTGCATTTTGCATTTTAGGAAAATGAATCAGAGCTATATAAGTTTCCTATATTCATTTTTCTACCTTCATAATGTAGGGTTGTCAGGATCAGAACTTGCTAGCACTGCCTTTACTTTAGGAACAGCAGCGGTGCTTCCATTTTACACACTGATGGTTCTAGCTCCAAATTCTGAACTAGTATGTTTCTTTCTTAAAACATCTTCAATATGAGACAATACCTTTTAATTTACAAATATATGTATAAATATTATTCAAAAGTGAACTTTAAACCTAACTCAATTTTACAAAATCAGCTTGTAAGGTAAAATTTTTAACCTCGTATATATATTATAAATTTGTCTTATTTCTAATTCATGTATGATTTTCAACACGCTCCCTATGTTAAGGCATATACATCTCAAGAGTGAGACTAAACATAATAAGTAGTTTGATAGCTGCTCGATAACGAGTGGTATGATAGGTACAATAAACAACAAATCTCACTAGAATAAGTTTTAGATGACTTGTAATATGGTATTAGAGAGATTTGTTGTTTGTTGGGTTTATCGTGTCACCCGTTATTGGGCTACCCATTAATGTCCAGTTCCAAGCTTGACAAGTATATGCCTCGATGTGGGAAAATGTGTTAGAGATCTTATATCAACTAGAAATAAAAAAAATTTATAATATATAAGTAGGTGCAAACATTATTTTACAAGTCAGATTTTTTTAAGGTTGAGTTAGACTTAAATTCTAATTCTTAATAAATATATTTATGTTATAAAAGGTAACATGTATGCTTTTTCCTCTGGTTGTTCTACAGAACTAGAATATAAGTTTGGTGTGCTCTGAATCTTCTGATATTTTTCCTTCTCATGGGCTTTTATTTGTGCAATTCCTGTGGTATGCTTGATTAATTTTTCCTGGAATCCAAAAATGCAGACTAAGAAGTCTATGGAAAGTAGTGTACCATATATTGGGCTTGGAGTTCTATATGCATATTTATTGCACCTTTCTTGGACCTCTGAGACAGTTGGGCTTATTTTTGCAAGCAAATATTTGCTACCAGAGGTATGTATTCATCAAATAAAGTTAAGACTTAACTACACTTTTGGCCTCATAAGGAAGCAATTGCACCATCTTAAATTGAACAATTCTGAAATCTCAGTTAACACATCAAATTTTAGAGACTCAAATCTCAGTTTTCTATACTTATACCCAAATGAAACATAGGGAACTAAAGTCACAGAATTACAATTATTGAGTACAAAAAGTGGTATTAAGCCTACAGTTAAATTTCCATGACCAAAAACATTGATATATTACTGTGCTATCTTCCTTTGTACTCGGTGCAGCTGACTAGTATAGGGAAAATGTTCTCCAGTGAGATGACTTTAGCCTCAGCATGGATTCACCTTTTGGTTATTGATCTCTATGCTGCAAGGTTATGAATCTTTTATTTTTCCTTTCAATAATTGAATTTGATTTTAGTTCTCTAAAATACACCGTGTTGATTTTGGTCCTAAACTTTGAAATGTTTTCATTTGGTTCTTCCCATGTTACTAATGATGTGACGGATATTTATTGGAAAAGGATTAATTTGAAACAAAGAAATAAGATTCTTATTTAATTTATTTAACACTTTTTCTTGATGTTCAAAATGCATTCTTGAAGCTTATTTTTCTTCAGAAATTTGAATCTAGATTTAGGAAATATCTTTTAGTATGTTTGCATATGCATGTTCGGTTCTGTACTTCTCAATCTGTCGTAATTTCTTTTACAAAAAAAAAAGGAACTTCACTACACTCACCTGTCTCGGTCTACAAACGTCCCTTCTCATAATATAACATGTTTCAATAAATTTCACTTTTTTTTTAATCAAAATTTGTTTTTTTAGGTTTTGCTAACAATTCCTTCTCTCTTAAGATTTGTAAAACAATTTTAAATAATGTTTCTCATATTATTCTAAGATTTTGAGTAAATTTGAATATCATCCGTAAACACCACTACAAACCTATGATGCTATGACACGTCTCATAAATGGTAAACCTATGATGTTCCGACATGTCTTATAAATGGTGTGTTCCGTGTCTGACACGTATCGAACACCGACACTCGTACAATACTTGTAGGACACACTATGTTCAATTTAAAAAATATTTTTTTATCTTTAACATGATTTTGATGATTAAAATAATGAACAAATTTTATTCTATCACTACGTTTTGCATATTGGATATTAGATAGATAGATTATATTCATTTTTGTGTTAGTTGACAATATGTTAGTTAACAGTTTCAAAGTTTCAAACTTAACATGTATATACACATCGTGTCTCGTGTTCTATGTTTTTTTAATTTAGTCGTATCTCCGTAGTCCGTATCATATCTTTCCTCATGTTTGTATCCGTATCCAGACAACATAGCTACAAACTGTCCAGAAATGTCCTAAAATTTCTAATGTCCAACTCAGCTCGCTGAATCGCCTCTAAACTTGCGATTTCATGCGAGTTTGCTCGAGTTTACACGAGTCTACCAAAAACTGATTCTACATGCCAGTTAAATTGGTTTAGGATTGTGCCAATGTAAACTCATCTGAATGTACGAGTTATTTTGATAACCATGGTTAACTCGTATTAATAGGGATGCCAAAAAAAAATATAATAACCAAATATGTCCAGTCATTTACAATACTCTTATAATTGATTTTCGGCATTTTAGCCCTCCTGGCGTTGTGGCCATATTCTCTTTTATAAGTAATATCATAAACAACAAGAAATCTCATAAATAGATCAACGATCAGACTAGGGCGTTATTCTGATGAACAAGATCCTCTTAAGAGGCGAGTTCAGAGCATACTCATCCCACTGTCTATAGCACCTTCTATGCCAGTTGTTCTTAGATATCTTAGAACCTTAACATAATACAGATATAAGATTTCGAAGAGAAGAGCAAAGAGTTTAAAACACATTTTTGTATTCACAATGCCTTCAAAACCCGATGATCTTTCTCAAAGGGAAGAGGCTTATTTATAGAAATCCGTCTTCGGATTTCAAAACCTTACTTAGCTAAGTCTCACGTCCGTAGACGTCAGCGCTTACATCATAATATTCGGATTCAAATAAAACAAACTGGAATCTGGAAAATGACAAACATACTGGCCGACAGGTAGGCCTGAATTTTACAACTATCTTTTACTTAATGAAATACATTAATCCTTGAAGATTGGTTCGTGACTAGGAGAGAGATTTGGATCAGTATCACTCTCCATGGTATCACCTTCATGTTCAGCTGGAATCCATGAGTCAAAATCTTCTTTGTCTTCTTCTGGTCCTCCTAGGTCTCTTGATATCTGGAATTGTTCTTCAGGGATATAGAATTTCTGTGGTAGTAGAACCCTGCTGTCCAGAAGGAATCAATCTTGAGGGAGTGAGCTGGATTTCTGTATGATTCTCCCCTTGTCGTATTTCCCTGAGGTGCCTGACTAGTTGTAGCCTATAACTTTCAGAGATAGGGTAATCATCAAAGGTTCCTCAGAAATAAGCTTTGTTTTTTGACCAAATTGCTCTAGAGTGATTTTGATAATATGGACGGTGGATAATGACAATAGAGGTGGATTTAGACAAATCCACATTTCTTTTTCTTTGATAATGAAAAATCTTTTCTAGTTCATGTCTCCACCATGGGATGGGAGAAAACCATTCTAACAAGGTCCAGAACAGATAATCATGTTTGAAAGGATCGTTCAAGATGTTGTAGGTTTCTTGGACTTTTAAGGCTAGAGGGATGGATCTTTGAACAGTTTTACACCAAATGGCCCAAAGAGTTGGTTCACAGATATCCCATCCGACTCCTAGAAATAATTCATATATCCCTCCTAATTCATTATTTGGATCAAGCATGCATGGGGGACTGTATTTGTATTTCAGGGTCTCATGAAGATAATAGAAATACCTTGAATGTGCAAATTGGAGAATATCTGTAGGAGATGTGGGATATAGTCCAGGAGGGTATTCTTTAAGCGAAGGATCTGAGGGTCTGGTGGCATCTTGTTTTTGAATTCTAAGATTCTAGGAAAGGACGAATTGTCCATTTGTACTTCGAATTGGAAACCTCTAAGATGGAAATCAAATTTCTTAATGCCATTTTTGACTGCCAAAGCTTCTTTGAAAGTTGTGTGGTAGTGTTTTTCGGCTTCTTTGAATTCACCACTTGCATGTCCACAATAATCTAGATGGTTTCCATTTTCCTCCATTAGAACAGCTCCCTAATAATGATTGATGGCATCAGTTTGGAGAATTCTTTTCCCATTTCCTGGAATCTTGAGAGCAGGAGGGTGTTGTGCTATTTTTTTGATCTCGGATACTGCTCGGGTCTGTTCTATCCCCCAAGGAGGGGGGTCCTTTTTTAATAATCTGAACAAAGGGCTGGTATACCTTGCAACTTTGGGAATAAAATCACGAATATAATTGAGGATCCCCAAAAATTGTTGAATCTCCTTGATGGTCAAAAAGCAGTCAGGGAATTTCAGAAGTTCTTGAGCTATATAGGGTTGAGGTTGGTATGTGCCTTGGGAGAAATGCATTCCAAGAAAATCAATTTCTAGTTGTGCCAAGTGGATCTTTTTTTCTGAGAGCATAATACCGTGTTGATCAGCCAAAGAGATGAATTGTTCTAAGAGGACTTTGTGAGATTCTTTGTCTTTGGAGAAAAGCAAAATATCATCTATGTAGATGATAACACTGTTTAGGATGGGCTCGAAGATCTTGGTCATAGCTTTCTGGAAGAGAGAGGGGGCTACTTTGAGTCCAAATGAGAGTACCGCCCACTGATATTGGGCACTAGGAATACAAAATGCGGTTTTGTACCTTTCCGAGGGTTTAATGCTTATCTGCCAGAAACCTGATTTGAGGTCAAATTTTGAGAAGATTGATGATTCTTTGAGCAGAACTGGAAGTACTGAGGCCTTTGGGATAGGAAATTTATCATCTTTGAGGAAATGATTCAGAGGTTTGTAGTCTATGACAAGCCTCTTTTTCCCGCGAAGTTTTTCTGCCCTTTTTTCCACATAGAAGGCCTGGCATGCCCAGTTTGACTGGGTTGGTTCTATCAATCCCTGTTATAAGAGATCTAGACACTCTTGCTTAGCCAGGAGTAAGTCTGAAGGAGACATTCCAGGGTGAGAGGCTTTGGTTGGGTTGACATCTTTGTTAAGTTTAAAAACCTGAAGGAGATCCAGTCAGCAGCTCTTCTCATATCTTCCAATCTATGATGATACAACCGTGTACTAAAGAAGGAAAGATACCTATCTGGGGCGTCCAACCAAATGGAACACCAATCTTCACTGACAAGATAAATGGTCACTTTATATGGGATGCTGATCCTGATATGTGTGATCCAGATTGTGACTGTCACCATGACTATGATGATTCGAGTGACGAAGAAGAAGAAGGGGATGATGATAATCCAGGCAGCTGCAAACCTTCTCCTCCTCCTCATGGCAGATCCCCACCAGCAGATCGCTCATGGATTGGCCTACACCAGCAAAATCTTCCAGATCCTTTCTGGAAACAAAAACGGTGCTTAGAAATCTTGGGAAGATACCCTTCTCTTCCCAGACTTCCTATTCCATGTATGATGTTCACTGAGGCGAATTATGAGTCTGAATTCCTTCCCTAGAAAGACTTGTGGACCCAGTTTATAACATTGCAACCAGGCCTAACATTTCTCCATCTGAAGTTGGACCAGAAGGAAGACTCAAACCTCTAAGCCAAGCAGAAGAGGTCCTCAACTGGCAGACAGAGAATGCTAAGGCGCAAAATAATATATTAAAGCGCATTGATGCCAGGGTAAGCAGGCTTTCAACCTATATTGAAGAAACAGACGGGAGACTTCTACACTTATCAGAAAGAATGCAGAAGCATTACCAACATCTCTCCTTAGAAATCTCACGCCTTGAGAATGAATGGAAAATCACCTCTTTTGGGAAAGCCTCTGATGAAAAAGAAAGAGAAATTAGAAAGCTCAAAAGCCAGATCCAAGAGTTAGATGAGATTATTGTCAGAAAAGAAAAACAATTGTATTATCCTGATCCTTATGCTTTTGTGCCATCTCTTTTACCCTCTACTAGGATTTCTTCCTTTCATCCTCCCTACCAATCATCTCCCTGGGTATTACCTACTGCCTCAGCGCACAGAACCCGAAAACAACCAGAAATCCCTGGGCTAAAAAAAACCTCTTCTACCAATCCAGAAAAAGAAAGAGAAGTTTTTCAAGACTCACAGGATCCTTATTCCCAACTCACTATAGAAGCCTGCATAAGTCCCCACTTGACACCCTCCGAATATACTTCTTCTGAATATGATACAGAAGAATCTCTCCTAGATATCAATAAAGAAGAAGAACAAGGAAAACATTTCCTTGACATCCTCATGGCCAACACCTCGTCCACCAGGCATGAGCGTATTTATGAATCTCCAGAAGAAGAAGAAGAAGTCAGCTCTTTCCCTCCTAGAGGAGATAGCCAGAGACCCATTAGTGGACCTTGGTTTACTCTGGATGACATAACACCCGACCAATGGAGGAAAAGACTCATTGAGTTTGGTGCATGGCTGGACACTAAGCTCATTAAAGAAACAGATACTTACAAGGTTATAGAAGAATTCTGTTGTAGAATGACAGGGACATTAAAAGAATGGTATCACAATCTGGGAGCCGTCAGGCAAGACCAGTTCCATACCTTGGGTAGTACTGCAGCTGTCCTTGGAGCTCTTCACGAAGAATTTATAGGAGATAGAGCTATCACTGACAGAAAAATAAGACAGGAATTCTTTGAAATGAAATGTTGTTCGCTTAGCATGAAAGACTTGGATAGACATTTCAAAAGAATGATACAAAGGTTTTACTTACTCAACGGAGGAAATGACCCAAGCCTAAAAAATACTTATGTTGCTTCTCTTCCAGTTGACCTCCAACCAGAACTTAACAGAATGGCTATTGCTGCTCAGAAGGATTTCTCCCACATGACAATGGGACAGATCCACCAGATGACCAAGGAGGCTGTAGATAAGCTGTGCAGACAACATCAACACTTCTCAGATATTTTAAATCAGAGAAGTAGATTTGCTAAAGCATGCAACAAGCCCTATCAGCAGATCAAATGCAAAGAAAAATGTATTTGTTCCCACAAAAAGACAAAAAATACAGAACCTCCAAAGAAGAAAAAATCCTTTAAGTTCTTCAAGAAGAAAAAAACCAAAGGGAGAACTCCAAACCAAAATTGTTTTATCTGTGGGAGGAAAGGACATTTTGCTAAAGATTGTCCTAATAAAGCAGACAAAGCTATCAGGCTTATCTCTTCCCTCAACTTAGGAGAAGAAGATGTAGAATCTCTTTATTCAGAACAAAGTTCTCCTGATGAGGCTACCATTTTTGCACTCCAAGATTCTTCTGAAGAAGAATTACATAGTGAAACAAAGTCTGTACCAGTCTTCTCAACCCTGGAACTTTCCAGCATTACTATTGTTCCTCCCAAGCCTCATTTCCCAGTCCAGATCTTTCCTTCAAAGTATGACAAGCCCATCAAGGCTATTGCCTACATAGACACAGGAGCCCAGAAAACTATGGTTAATCCTGACATTCTACATGCTGATTATTGGAAGCAAGAAGTTTCATACTTCATAGCAGCTAATGGGAAAATGTTCAAAACAGAGCTAGTATCAAAAAATCCCATTGGGATCCGATTTTTCCCAGAATGTATAGTTTGGGCCAAAGTCATAGGCAGCAAACTCCCAGACAGAGACATACTGATTAGAATGGATGTTTTCTCCAACACAGGATCCTTATGCATCCTTCCTACTGGTCTAAGATTCAAGAAAAAGTTTCAAACTTTTGTTGATACTGCCAAACTCTTCTCTCTACATGAAGGACCAATTGATCTAACCGATATCAGAACAAAATTGAGCCCCTTGTGTGCCAACAGTCATAAAGAGTTCAGACATCCTCGCCCTTTGTGGAAGAACTCAGAATTCTTCATTGATCTCCCTTTTAAACTTAACAAAGATGTCAACCCAACCAAAGCCTCTCACCCTGGAATGTCTCCTTCAGACTTACTCCTGGCTAAGCAAGAGTGTCTAGATCTCTTACAACAGGGATTGATAGAACCAACCCAGTCAAACTGGGCATGCCAGACCTTCTATGTGGATAAAAGGGCAGAAAAACTTCGCGAGAAAAAGAGGCTTGTCATAGACTACAAACCTCTGAATCATTTCCTCAAAGATGATAAATTTCTTATCCCAAAGGCCTCAATACTTCCAGTTCTGCTCAAAGAATCATCAATCTTCTCAAAATTTGACCTCAAATCAGGTTTCTGGCAGATAAGCATTAAACCCTCGGAGAGGTACAAACCGCATTTTGTATTCCTAGTGCCCAATATCAGTGGACAGTACTCCCATTTGGACTCAAAGTAGCCCCCTCTCTCTTCCAGAAAGCTATGACCAAGATCTTCGAGCCCATCCTAAATAGTGTTATCATTTACATAGATGATATTTTGCTTTTCTCCAAAGACAAAGAATCTCACAAAGTCCTCTTAGAACAATTCATCTCTTTGGCTGATCAACACGGTATTATGCTCTCAGAAAAAAAGATCCATTTGGCACAACTAGAAATTGATTTTCTTGGAATGCATTTCTCCCAAGGCACATACCAACCTCAACCCCATATAGCTCAAGAACTTCTAAAATTCCCTGACTGCTCTTTGACCATCAAGGAGATTCAACAATTTTTGGGGATCCTCAATTATATTCGTGATTTTATTCCCAAAGTTGCAAGGTATACCAGCCCTTTGTCCAGATTATTAAAAAAGGACCCCCCTCCTTGGGGGATAGAACAGACCCGAGTAGTATCCGAGATCAAAAAAATAGCACAACACCCTCCTGCTCTCAAGATTCCAAGAAATTGGAAAAGAATTCAACAAACTGATGCCAGCAATCATTATTGGGGAGCTGTTCTAATGGAGGAAAATGGAAACCATCTAGATTATTGTGGACATGCAAGTGGTGAATTCAAAGAAGCCGAAAAACACTACCATACAACTTTCAAAGAAGCTTTTGCAGTCAAAAATGGCATTAAGAAATTTGATTTCCATCTTAGAGGTTTCCAATTCGAAGTACAAATGGACAATTCGTCCTTTCCTAGAATCTTAGAATTCAAAAACAAGATGCCACCAGACCCCCAGATCCTTCGCTTAAAGGATTGGTTCTCTAGGTATGATTTCTCAGTCAAATATCTCAAAGGAAAAAATAACTTAATCCCAGATTTTCTCTCAAGACCCAGAAAAGCTATCCAGATGATTACTGCCATCAACACTTTCCCTCTAATTTTTATGGTTAAAACTTTGCCCAATATGGCCAAAATCCAGAAAGAATACCCTCCTGGACTATATCCCACATCTCCTACAGATATTCTCCAATTTGCACATTCAAGGTATTTCTATTATCTTCATGAGACCCTGAAATACAAATACAGTCTCCCATGCATGCTTGATCCAAATAATGAATTAGGAGGGATATATGAATTATTTCTAGGAGTCGGATGTGATATCTGCGAACCAACTCTTTGGGTCATTTGGTGTAAAATTGTTCAAAGATCCATCCCTTTAGTCTTGAAAGTCCAAGAAACCTACAACATCTTGAACGATCCTTTCAAACATGATTATCTGTTCTGGACCTTGTTAGAATGGTTTTCTCCCATCCCATGGTGGAGACATGAACTAGAAAAGATTCTTCATTATCAAAGACAAAGAAATGTGGATTTGTCTAAATCCACCTCTATTGTCATTATCCACCGTCCATATTATCAAAATCACTCTAGAGCAATTTGGTCAAAAAACAAAGCTTATTTCTGGGGAACCTTTGATGATTACCCTATCTCTGAAAGTTATAGGCTACAACTAGTCAGGCACCTCAGGGAAATACGACAAGGGGAGAATCATACAGCAGGGTTCTACTACCACAGAAATTCTATATCCCTGAAGAACAATTTCAGATATCAAGAGACCTAGGAGGACCAGAAGAAGATAAAGAAGATTTTGACTCATGGGTTCCAGCTGAACATGAAGGTGATACCATGGAGAGTGATACCGATCCAAATCTCTCTCCTAGTCACGAACCAATCTTCAAGGATTAATGTATTTCATTAAGTAAAAGACAACTGTAAAATTCAAGCCTACCTGTCGGCCAATATGTTTGTCATTTTCCAGATTCCAGTTTGTTTTATTTGAATCCGAATATTATGATGTAAGCGCTGACGTCTACGGACGTGAGACTTAGCTAAGTAAGGTTTTGAAATCCGGAGATGGATTTCTATAAATAAGCCTCTTCCCTTTGAGAAAGATCATCGGGTTTTGAAGGCATTGTGAATACAAAATTGTGTTTCTAAACTCTTTGCTCTTCTCTTCGAAATCTTATATCTGTATTATGTTAAGGTTCTAAGATATCTAAGAACAACTGGCATAGAAGGTGCTATAGACAGTGGGATGAGTATGCTCTGAACTCGCCTCTTAAGAGGATCTTGTTCATCAGAATAACGCCCTAGTCTGATCGTTGATCTATTTATGAGATTTCTTGTTGTTTATGATATTACTTATAAAAGAGAATACGACCACAACGCCAGGAAGGCTAAAATGCCGAAAATCAATTATAAGAGTATTGTAAATAACTGGACATCCGTAAGTGAGGTAAGATCTATAAAAAATACTAAATGGATATCTTTAATACATACTCATGATTAGTATGTACAGGTATTTAATTACGGTATGCGACAAAACAATGAATTGTTTAGATTTTGACTTCATATATTTTCATTTCATTTTATTTATACCTATAAAATTAAAATTATTTTAAAAAATATTATAATTTATATTATTGGTGTCACTCATTTAAATTTACTATTTAAAAGACCAAATTTATTTTCATTGATAGTTCAATGTGCAATTTTAATTGAATTGTACTTTAAAATTAATTTTGTTATCTAAGTTTATATTTTAAAGACTAACTTTTAAATAATTTTATAGTTTAATTACACTTTTAATTTTGTATTTGTAGTAATTTTTAATGATTTTTTTTAATTTATTTTTGACTAAATGTAGTACTCGTTCTTTTAGAAAGACCACATGTGGTTCCTTTTATTAATTTGCATTAAAGTCGTTTAGAGGCGATGGTTTGTATGTTAAAATGGATACATGTCACATTGTATCATTAGTTTCTCTTCGGTGGTGTGAATAGAGTATAGGGTAAGAATCATGGAAAATGATAATTTGACAAATTTTTTTCTATAAACTTTGACAAATAACAATTTTTGTAAAAAGAAACACTAAAATTATATTACTTTATTCTTTTAAATTTTAAAAAAATTAAAAAATTACTCTATTTTTTAATTTTTTCAATAAAATGTTTGTTAAAAAATTATTTTGGAACAGTCATTTGCAACTGTGGAGATGTTGGTATTAAGAATCATAAAGCCCTAAACGAAAATGGCAACTTACAACCTGTAAATCAAAAAGTCACACTCACCTTTAAAACTCAACGAAACATTACCCAATTGCACATACCCGAAAATGACAAATCCACCACCACAAGCGCAATCCTCCCACTAGAAAAATTCACTCTTCAAATATCCCAAAAATTCAATCTAGAAACAAAAGCTCCCATTTTCATGAGAATGAAAAAATGAAGTTGAAAATTGAAAGAAAGTTAACTCAACCAAATTCCACCATTTTGGAGCAACGGGGCGGAGCAAAGAATGATGACAGTGTTACATTTCATCGAACAACTAGGAGGCAACATCATGAGTCCAGAACAATGAGGAGAGCTCAAAATGGTAAATTCATCTTTCACTGTACGCACCCATTGAAACAGAACATTGTCTTCACTTTCAACTCTTAACTTTTATCTTTCTGCTTCTGATATCAAAACCAACAACCCAAATCCAGCCAAAACTGGCTACAATAAAAAATTAGAGTATTGTAACTCAACATTTCTTGATGAGTTATATTTACAGATGAATCAACAAATGGGAAAACAATTTTATAATTTAGAAGGAGAAGTGATGCTGTTAGGGGAATGAAATTTGGTGTTGATCTGTGAAAACAATGATACAAATTATGAAAGAAAAATTCTAGAAGCGGTGTTGTGGTTGTTCTTAGGAGAATCTGGTATCCAGAGTGTGCCTTCACGTATATGGTGTCTCACTGTGTCTGAATCCAGCAAGAAAATCACTGAAATGTGAAACACCTTTAGCATCCTTCTATGATCTCTTTCCACTAGAACTCTAATTAGTTCTCTTCAATTTGTTGTTGTAAAGAATCAAAATGATTATAAAAAGTGTGTTGAATCTTGTTGAAGATCTAAAGAAGAAAAATGAACAACTCAATTACTTTGATAATCTCTTCTATTCTTAACACTTTAACAGAGTCATGTTGTTCGTTCAACTTGTTAATGAAAGTTGAGATAGATAATGATGCACGTTATCAGAAATATGTAAACTAGGGTTTTGGGATATTGCTTTTTTTCTTTCATATATTAGGAAATCTAACATTTAAATTCTTTAGATCATTCTTATATGTTAAGGGGTAATGTAAGTTTCCTCGTGCTTCCTGGTTTATATTTGTTATCTAGGGATATTATGGATGCATAAACTATTTGGCTTTTGTCCTCCTTAATACAAAAAGGAACAAATAAAACACTAAAAGACCAAAACCAAATTTAGTCAATAAAAATGTATCACTTATAGTCTCTTATTTATTATTTTTTTTCGTATAATTCGATGATCCTGTTTAATATTGCTAAACTTTTTTCTCATTCATTTTGTTGACATGTGTCTCTAAATCCAGACATGTTTTTCTGGATGGACTTGAGAATGAGATTGAGACAAGGCATTCAGTTTCTCTGTGCTTGTTCTTTTGCCCTATTGGTGTTCTTACTCATGTCATCACCAAAGCAACCACTAAAAGTAGCAGAGAAAACAAGCATGGATTATAGAGGGAAAACATGCTGGCAGAGAAATTCATGTTCAAGTTTTTACACTTGTAATTGTCATTGGAATTCCTCCATCAAAAGATCATATTATTAGTAAATAAATAGTTCAATTTCAAGTGTATAAATTATCTTTGACAGAAAGTTCTCTTCAATTTTTTTCTTGAGCTGCAATGCAAAATTTTCGATTTTTACCATACCTTCTTGACAACATCAGAATCATCATGCACGTCACGTGACTAGAAGGAAAAAAAGTTATGCATAAAAATCATCTTAAAAACGTTAATACCAAATAAATTTTATACAATTAACTTAAATAATTTAATATACTGAGAAACTTATTTCATTATTTTTGTTTGATAGAAGTGTCCTTATCTAAATAACTAGTATGAGACCCGTATCTGTTTTTTTTTTTTTTTATAATTTAGATTAAGAAAATCAATATTTTTATT
>Ga0209589_1003337_pt1 | contig 28095 bp, 13 predicted proteins | sample CowpeawhiteBW_FD_187525 | JGI IMG/M metagenome (GOLD analysis project Ga0209589, IMG submission 187525) | Root nodule microbial communities of legume samples collected from California USA - Cow pea white BW (SPAdes) (version 2) | ecosystem: Host-associated > Plants > Roots > Nodule | place: USA...
CTGAATGGTTTACATCTGAATTTTTAAATGATATCAAATGTTCAGGGATACCAAATCATAAACTGAAGTTGAAAACAGGTGTTCCAATTATGCTCTTGAGAAACATTGATCAAGCGAAAGGTCTATGCAATGGCACAAGATTGCAAGTCAACCATTTAGGCAAGAATGTAATCTCTGCAATTGTAATTACTGGAAAAAACATTGGTGACAGGATTTTTATACCAAGAATGGATTTAATGCCATCTGATTCACGGTTGCATTTCAAATTTCAAAGAAGACAGTTTCCGATATCATTATGCTTTGCAATGACAATTAACAAAAGTCAAGGACAAACACTTTCTAGAGTCAGCCTTTATCTTCCACAACCTGTATTCATACATGGCCAACTATATGTTGTTATTTCTAGAGTCAAAACCAAAAGAGGATTGAAAATACTTATATTGGATGAAGATGGAAAGGTAACAAACACAACTAAAAACGTTGTGTACAAAGAAATTTTTGAAACTCTTTGAAAAAAAGTAAATTATAGGTATGTCATTTCTAATTTTTTTTTTCATTTCAAAGCTGTTATAAATATATATCAACTTATTTATATTATGCTCTGCCATGCAGGAAAATCATGGTACAGAAAAGGTTGAACAAAGAAATCGTTATGTACAAAAGGAATTTGTGTACAAAAGGAATTTATGAACTTGAATACCAAAGGAGACATTCTAGGTATGTAATTTATTCTGTTTTTTATTCTTATATTAACAAAGTAGTGTATTAGTCATATTTTTGTTGTTGGTGGTTGATGATAATATTCAATGAAATCAAATATTAACTTGACATACCACTTTAATTATATTCTAAATTGATCTATTCTATTGATACACTTCAACCTCTTTTTAAAACATTAGATTCTCATCATATAAATTATTAAATATCCAAAAACCCATTATTATTACCACAATTATTACATGTAAAAAAAACCCTTGCATTGCAGGGGTAGAAGGACTAGTGAAATTAGACAAATGAAAATAAGTTAACAGACAGAAGAACTATCTGCAAAGTGCTTTTCTAGAGAAATCATATGTGTAGGATCAATCCAGATTGACCTATTATTTCTATATTACTTCAAAGAAACATTCTGATTTCTAGTTTTATAATAACGAGTCTGACATGAATAATACTGGAAACAGCTCCTTAAATTTTCAGTTAACAAGAATTTAGGATTGCACGAAATAGAAGTAAAAAGGTAAAATTAGGGATTAGAAAACGGTTGCATTTTGAATTATGGAAAGGAATTAGTCCATACATATCCTCGTGCAAAGCTTTAAATAAGAAAAAGAAAACGCACACCTTATTTATTTCCAAAGTTCTGTACTAGAGACTTGCGTTGATCTGTGCTTGAGTTTTGTGCTCTTCTATTGGAGGATCCATTGCTGTTGTTCTGCAATGGGAAGAATACTCAGCTCAAATTCAGTTGGCATAGACGTGATTTGGACAAGTTTCAGATTCTTCAAGTGTTGAATGCCAACGGGTACTGTTTTGAGTTTACGGAGGCGTTTTAACCACAAATATTCCAAAGAATGTAGTGCTCCACTGTCAATAAGGATGGAATTCAGGTTAAGCAAATAATCCAGATGCATTTTCTTTAGTCTCTGAAACCCTCCACATTGAAAATGCAAAGTTTCACCTTTAAAACCGAAGCATAAGTGGAGGATCAACAACCTAGGCATATCTTTTAGTGATTGCAACTCATCATTAGTTAAGACAGTGCGCCTCAAGTTCAATTTCACAAGATTTTGGAGTTGGGGAATCCAATTTGGTAATCCTTTTAACTTAATGTCAAGGAAAAGCTTTCTAAGTCTAGATAAAGGTGATGTAATGTTCAAATCAATCACATCGCTGATATAATAATCTGCTGCTTCAATATGTAATGCCTCCAACTGTTGCATCTCATTTATTGCAGAACACAGAGTCTTCTCGTCATCTTTACCAATATGCTTCACCCTCAGAACCCTTAACTGCTTTAACTTTCCTACCTCTCTAATGGCCTCTCCAAGATCAGTTGTAGATACTATAGGTATCTTTTGTAGGGATTTCAGGCGTCCAATATACATCCATTCAATTTCTGTTACTTCGTCAGCAAGAAAATGACGTAACTTTCTAAGGTTGTAAACGCCCGTTGGAATATAACGAACATTTGTGTCTCGTATATCCAAGGTCTCCAAGTTATGGAGCTTACCAATGGATGGAAGACTCATTGCCCCAGTTCTCCTCAAGCTTAAATACCTCAAGTGGATTAAATGCTCAAAATTTTCAGGAACACAAGATATATAAGCACCTTCAAAGTCAAGTACCTTCAATGACCTGTAATTTGCAAGGATTTTCCTTACCATGTCCTCAGTCCATACTGATGATGATATGATTTTTCTTACAAAGTCCTCCTCAGTCAATGTCGTACGCCTTTCTTCAATGAAAAGAATTGACTGAATGAGTGAGCTTTCAACACTTGCAATTAAATCATCCTCTGCAGTAATTATCAGACGTCGAACAATCCCACTTGACACACATTCATCATTACTACCAATATACCCACAAAACCCACTATCCTTCGCTTTTCTGAGGATCATCTCATGTATTAAGTCATGTACACGACATCTTTTAACTTTCCCATCAATGCTAGATGAAGATACTTGCACCAAATTTCTACGGATCAACCCTAATAAATCTTCTTCTGCAACTTCTTCTAATGTTTTTCCGATTTCATGTCTGACAAATCCTTCAGCCATCCACTGCCTAATCACTCTATCTGATTCAATTTCGCAATCTTCCGGGTACATTCCGAAGTACAATAAACATGACCTCAGATGCATGGGCAAATCATGATAACTTAAGCCTAATATTTTTGTTATATTGTTTAATTCTGAATTCCTCTCCAACTCTAAACTTAGATTTTGATTGAACAGTTTCCATTCATGTGGGCTTTCATCTTTCTGGGACAAGACTCCACCAATGGCCACAATTGCTAGAGGTAAACCTTTACACTTCCTAACAATTTCAAGAGATATGTCTTTGAGTTCTTCTGGACAGCCTCCGGAAGAACCATACATAAATGCCTTCCTACAGAACAATCTGAAAGATTCATCTTCACTCAAAGGTTCTTCTAGCTTATGCACTTCAATAAAAGAAGATTTCTTACAGACCACCGCAACCTTCTCGTACCTTGTTGTGATTATTATTCTACTTTTATTGTTATCATCAATTAAAGCAGATTCAATCTCATCCCAAAATTTTTCATTCCATACGTCATCAAACAAGACAACATACCTCTTCTCGTGCAAACGATCTCTTACTTCCTCTATCAAAGAGCTTCGGCCCATCTTAGAAACATTCTGTGGAGGATCTTCTTTTCTTTCCTTGCAAAGTTTCTGAATCATATCCCTCAACAATTCTTCAACACTGTAGGACTGAGAGACTGTGATCAATGCATGGCACTCAAAGTCGTTATGGACCTTGTCAAAAACTTGCTTGGCAAGAGTGGTTTTTCCAACTCCTGGAATGCCTATGACAGAAATCACAGTGCGTCCATTTCGTCCCTCTCTCAACCAATTTGTCAATATAGTTCTAGGACCATCAAGCCCCACAACCTCATCTTCCTTAACAAAGAGAGGATCCATTCGAAGTTTGTCCCAATTGACGTTTTCATTTCCTCTAGAATTGCTTGGCCTTGGGTCTAAAGGAAAATGGGTTTCAAAACCATCTCTTGCAGCACTAGCAAGTGATTTGACATCTCGAATCTTGTGTGCTATTTGAAGGCGAGAGATTTGAGTTTTGATGAACTCAACAGCCTCGCAGAGTAAAGCCACACATCGAGGATCTTCTTGAGGTTGGTTTTCTTCAATTAACACATACTCATCGATGACATCTTCCATGCGAAAGGTTGCTTCTCTCAGCTTCATCAACCTTTTACTCATTCTATCGCGCCTATTGCTATCTTCTTCAGCTTCAACCACTTCATCTGTCTCATTGATGAAATACTGAAAGCTTTCAAGTTCATCTTTAAGCTCTGCAACTTCTTTTGGTAGATCTCTCATCATATTGACAGCTTCCAAAAGCTTTGGAAACACATGCTGACGAGCCAAGGACAAAGCGGTTTCTGCCATTTTAGTAGCTCTCTCTTGCTCTGTGGAGGTGGTGAGTGCAAAACTTCATGTTCTTGAACCTCAAATATAGGGAATAAGTCTAGCTAGAAAAGCCATACATAGTTTATGCAATATTAAGCATATAATTGAAGAAAAAAAAATTGTTAGAATTAAGTGTAAGAAAAATAGTCATCGCTAACTTGTCTTGGTACCGTATTTCGTGTTCACACAAATTTAGGGCAATGTCCATTTGAAGAAGAAGACTTTGACCTTTTTAAATTCTTTCTTAAATGTTTTGCCAGCATGTTGTGATTTTCTTTATTTCCTTTTATTTTGTCGTACAACATCTAATATTGAAAATGTGATTAAACAATGTTAGTTGTATGTGTCAATCTTAGTTGTACAAAGAAAAAAATAATAGAAAAGCCGTGTTATTGAAATTGTTTGTCTTGTCTTAATACTTCTATAAACCAGTATTCTCCTTCAAGAGTGTGTATGTGGGGCTTCAACTAATAAATGTATGTAGTGGCACCAGATCTGAGCCATAAAAAATAACCCGACGCAATCCTAATCCAGTTGTTTGAAAAATAAAAACTAACCACTGTTCTCTTTCAACTAATAAATGTACGTAATGGTACCAGATCTGAACCATATAAAAAATAATAGAAAAGTTATTCACGTTGTTTGTCTTAATATCAGTTTGTTTATTCATTTGACTTTAAAAGCTAATACTTCTTTAAACCACAATTCTCTGTAGACAATCCTAATCCAGATGTTTGAAAATTAAAAACTAGTCCTTGCAGCGGTGTCTTAAAATAATATATTCAGAAACGGAACACGATACAAACAATGAATATATATATGAATATATTTGTAATATTAAAAAGATAACCAAAGAGGAAGAGAATAAAAAAATATCATAATTTTCTTATCTTTCACATTTTATTATTTTTTATTATATTTAATTGTATGTTTTATGTTTTAATATTTATTAAAATTAAATATAAAAATTTGAAAATCATCTTAATTTAATTTCTCATAAATTTTCATTATATACATGCACATAATTAATCCCCATGATTTAAGTTTTGTAAATTTTCATTATATCACTACAATAAAACCATTAAATAGCAACCAAATTTAAAAATAAAAAATAATTAATCATTATATTAACTATTGACTATGTAGAGACTATTTTATAAACTAAAAATTATTAAAATTTAAAATATTCTCTATTATTAGTAAAAATTATAAATTGATGTAAGAAATAAAATTAAAATTGGTCTCTATCATTAATTAGGTTTTACACTATTATTGAATAATAGTAACTGATGTAAAAACCGATTTATTAATAATAGTGTTACTTTATTTTTATATATATTATACATTTTTTCTTTTCACTTTTTGCATTGGTTTCAAAGGTTCTTTTGATGTTTAGGCCCTTGTGATACCTCCTCCCAAGTCCCTTTCGGTGAACCTTTAAAAAGAAAATTTCGCTTGTTGAGTTTAGAGATGACAAATAAATCCGTCCCATGGATATTGTCCAAATCCGTTTCTATTTTGACGAGAAATTCTCATATTAACTGAGTATAGATATAAATATAAAGAATTCCTAACTTTTCGATTGAATATGAAGATAAATATGAGAATATATATATCTCCGTCATAATATCCGTCTCCGTTTAAATTATTAAAATTAGGCCCTCGTGATACTCCTTCCACGAACATGTGGGCAAACCATTTAAAAAAAAAATTCGCTCGTTGAGCCCTATTTGGCTATTAAATTTCAAAACTTATAATTATTTAAGTTTCTTATACAATATTGGTTAAGCATAATGTCTATGTTGCACTCTCATAAACTTGTGTACGTTCAAAGAAGTTGAAATTAGTTGTTTTGAATTAACAAATCTTCATCCAATTATGACTTTTGTAACTTTAATGTTGGAACTTTTATTGTGGTTGTTAAATTCTTGTGAAACTTGTAATTCAGATTCTTACAATTTTTTAAATTTATATTAAATTGAGCCCAAGTTACTTGATCTACGGATTAGTCAGGTTGAGCATGTTGTTGAATTATATTTGAATAAGTATGCTTAATTTATTTCTTTGTACAATAATTTAAGTTAATAATTTAGGTTGGCACTTTGTTTTCACTTAGTATTTTTATAATAATACTTAATTAGTGAAATAGACAAAAACTTCTATGTCTATATAAATAGACTAGTCAAGTGGATTGAATTTGTATCATTCATAAATATTAATTAAACAATTTTTTTAAAAATAACTTTTTATTATACTTTTGTTTTTATTTTTTCCATCATTTTATCTCTTCCATTAATTACGGCTAAACTATTGAAATTTAATCAAATGTCTTAACCCATTGAATGATAGATCAAACTTTTTAAAGCATATAAGATCAGATGGTAAATGTTTGAGCTTTTGTCAAATACTATGCAAGTCCCTGAGGAAAGGATACCGTTCATCATTCTACTTGGCACACTTGCAAATAAACAAACAATCACAATTTTCTCGGAATGCGAGAATGAATAAATTAAAAAAAAAAAAAAAAGCCGATCTCATATTAAAATGATAAATTTTCCAACAATGCCGTCAATGCAACTCAGCAACCTCATCGGATCGGAGTAAATGAATATGAAAAATCAACTCCATAATTTGATCTGTTGAAAACAATAGATAAGATACCAAGAATCAATCCATAGAAAGATTAAAAAGGGATAAAAACGCCGTTTTGGACTTAACATTTTATTCACTTCTGAAAATTCAACAGAGATTCATCCTAGGAAATGAAAAACCATTTATTTTAATCCTTACCCATAACTTCAGACGACATTAAAACTTTTCCAGATTTTTCTCAAATATTTTCACACAAATTTTGTGCATATTTATGATCTTCACACACAAAGTCAAAATCTCAGCGAACTCATCGTGTGTGTACATAATATATATATATATATATATTTTGTCGAACGAGCTCCACAAATCGGATGGATCCGATAACTAAGATGGAGTCTGACGACTAGAATGGGTTCAATGAATTGCATGGACTAGAACTAGACGGGTCCAACAAACTTGACGAACCAAATGTCCTAGATAGATCCGTTCAAGCTGTTGGGCATGTCCGAGTTGTCAGGCTCATTCGTATCGTTGGGTTCGTTTAGATCATCGGGCTCGTTCAGGTCGTCGGGTCGTTCTGCTCGTAGGACTCATCTGGATCGTCGGCCTGTCCGTGTTTTCATGTTTGTCTTTGTCGTTGGGCCCATTTGAGTCATTGTGCTTGTTAGGTCGTTGGGCTCATCTCTGTCGTTGTATTTGTCCAACTCGTCAAGCCTGTCCGGCTCCTCGTGCCCATCCGACTCTTCCGGACTTTTAGGGTCATTAGGGTCGTCTGACCCGTCTAGATCGTCGTGCTTGTCCGGGTCATCGGGCTCATCCGAATTGTCAGCTCCGCTTGGGTCGTTGTGCCTGTCCGGATCATCGGGCCCATTCAAGTTGTTGGTTCCGTCCGGGTTTTCGGGCTCATCCATGTCATTGGGACCATCAGGATCGTCAAGGTCATCTAGATTGTCGAGTCCGTCCGGGTCATCAGGCACATCAAGGTCTTAAGGTCCATCCAGTTTGTTGTGTCGGTTCGGATCTTTGGGCCCGTCCGGGTCGTCAAACCCATTTGGGACTTTGGACTTGTTTGGATGATTGGACCCATTTGGCTCGTTGGACCTGTCTGGGTCTTCGGACCCAGTCGCTTGACTTGATTTTTGACTCTGGTTTAATGTATTATTATTTGGGGGACCTAACCCACCTTATCCCTAGCCATAACCCACTAGATAGAGGGCTTTGGGGGCTAGGGCTTTTTTTCATCCCCTCATTTGGGACACTCCTAAAAGGGAGCTTTGTGAAGAGTGGGTCAGGGCTGGCCATGGGCTAAGGACCAAATTGACAACTCTACCTATACTATCTACAACTGATCTTGGAGAGGCCATTAGAGAGGTAGGAAAGTTAAAGCAGTTACGGGTTCTGAGGGTGAAAAATATTAGGAAAGATGACGTGAAGACTCTGTTCTACAATAAAGGAGATGCAACTGTTGGATGGAGACATTACATATTGAAGCAGGTTATTCTTTGTGCAAAGTGATTGATTTGAACATTACCTTTGTCTAGACTTAGGAAGCTTTTTCTTGGCATTAAGTTAAAAGGATTACCGAATTGGATTCCCCAACTCCAAAATCTTGTGAAATTGAGCTTGAGGCGCACTGGCTTAGCTAATGATGAGTTGCAATCACTAAAAGATATGCCTAGGTTGTTGATCCTCCACTTATGCTTCGGCTTAGAAGGTGAAACCTTGCATTTTCAATGTGGAGGGTTTCATAAACTAAAGAAACTGCATCTGGATCATTTGCTTAACCTGAATTCCATCCTTGTTGATAGTGGAGCACTGAATTCTTTGGAATATTTATGCTTAAAACGCCTCTTTAAACTCAAAACAATACCCGTTGGCATTCAACACTTGAAGAATCTGAAACTTGTCGAAATCATCTGTATGCCCACTGAATTTGAGGAGAGGATTGTTCCCATTGCAGAACAACAGCACTGGATCCTCCAATAGAAGAGCACAAAACTCTAGCACAGATCAACGCAAGTCTCTAGCACAGAAATTTGGAAATAAAATAAGGTGTTCCTTTTCTTCTTCCTATTTATAGCTTTGCACGAGGATATGTATGGACTAATTCCTTTCCATAATTCAAAATGCAACCGTTTTCTAATCCTAATTTTACCTTTTTACTTCTATTTTGTGCGATCCTAAATTTTTGCAAAAGCTCTAAGTGAAAATTTAAGGAGCTGTTTCCAGTATTATTCATGTCAGACTCGTCATTATAAAACTAAAAATCAGAATGTTTCTTTGAAGTAATATAGAAATAATAGGTCAATCTGGATTGATCCTACACATGATTTCTCTAGAAAAGCACTTTAAATGTTAACTTATTTCGATTTGTCTAACTTCGTATAGTCTATGAAATTGTAATGAAAACCTTGTCGTCACCGCCTTTTTTCTTTCTTTCTTTATATGTATAATCATGCAGGAAGAGATTCAAAATTGTTAAGAACTTTCAAACAGAGAGAGGAGTTGTTGTGTATGAGTTAAGGACGAGACTCTATCATTCTCATTACGCTGCCTCCATTTTTTTGGCTTACTTGCTTCTTGTTATGTTGTAATGTCTCGTAGAGATGGCAAATAAACGCGTCCTTGTGGGTATTGCCCGAACCCGTCTTCATTTTGACGGGAAATTCCTGCATTGACTAGGTATGGGTATGGGTATGGGGAATCCCCGACTTTTTTAATTAGGTATGGGTATATATATTATATGTATATATTATATAATACCTTCCAATTTTAATTCCTCTTCTATGTCAATCTCACTCTTTTTTCTTTTTTACATTACAACTACCTTTCTCTTCTTCTTTTTCTTTTTTTCTTATCTATCTCCTTCAATATGGTTTTTCTTCATAAGAGAGATAAAAGGAGGAGTGTATGTGTGAGTGATGATGAGAAAGAATTAAAGAAGTGTAGAAAATGTTTTTTCGGATCTTTTTCATATGACAGACTACGTATTTATATTCACACATTGCAATATCAATGCAATCCTAACCGCCTTAACTGTAATGAACAAGCATTTGTAATGAACATTGCAGGAATCAAATCGCAGCAAATAAGAGCACAATATCAATCATAATCAGTAATATTTAATATTGATTATAATCATTAAAAGACATATTGTTTCTAGTTATTTGAATCATATCACTAATTTCTCTATCAGAAATGAAGGGTAAAAAATAGATTGGGTTGTTGGGCTACGAGAAATAGGGATGACAACGGGATGAGGCGGAAACGGGTTTTGCTATCTTATACACATTCCCGTAACAAAAATGCATCCTCATCCTCATACCCAAATCTAACGGGTATCAAACTTTTGTCTCATCCTCATCCCCACTGGATAATAGGTATGATCTCGTACTCATACTCGTACTCATTTTCTTACTATTTAAATATTAATTCTAATTAATTTTTATAAAATAATAAAAATTAGGGTAAAACAAATATATTATTATCAAATATTCAATATTAGGAGTATTGTTGTTTCTTCGATATCAAATACTTTGAAATAAAATATAATTGTTTATTAGAATAACAAATAAAATTTCATGAGAACCAAAACATTTATTAAATTTGCAAACATTAATGAAACCTAGTTGATAATATTTTAAAATATTTAAAAAAATATATAAAATAAATATTAAAAAATGAACAAATGTGTGCCATATAAACAATTTGAGAGTATTGAAAGAAATCACACAAAGGAAAACAAATGTATAAATAAGGGTATGATAAGATGAAAAATACCTTAGTAGCCTAAGAAAACTTTTCAAATATAAACATATATACTCAATGATTGAGAAATAACAAAAAAATTTAGTAAAATAAAAGAGTTATTCAAATGAAACAAAAATTAATAATAATTTTTTTTATATTACCTAGTAAATGAAATGTTTATGCTATTAAACACTTAAATTGAGAGTATTAAACATTCTCATGTGAAAGGAAAATATACAATAAATAAAAATATTAAAAAATAATAGAAATATTCAAATGTGAGACATAAAATTTTTTTAATTGCAATACATCATTTTAATATAATTACATAAAAATTATGATAAGATAAAAAATATATTGGAGATCCGAATGAAAAAAGTATATATTTGGAATCTCATTTGACATATAGTTTTTCTTTCTGCACCCCATCATTACTATTGCATCTAGTATTAACAACAACAAAAAAAACAAAAATACCATCCTTCATTGTACCACATTGTAAAAGAAGAAAAATAAGAAGAGACAACGTGTTGCAGTAAAAAGCTAGTTTGGAATATCTTTTTTCAGAAGCCTTTTCCAGAATGCATTTTATATATTTGTTTCAGAAAGATCACTCTTGGAAACTTCTGCCGAAAGGTATTATATACATTTCGAAAAACTTCTTCTGGGAATCTATTTTAAGAAAACTTGTTCTAAAATGCATTTCTTAAGTTCGAAAAATCTTACTTTAGAAATCTCATTTTGAAAATTTTGTTACGAAAAACCTGCTTCAGAAATTGTGTTCCAAAAATTGTTAAAAAGTTGTTCTAGAATCCAGAGCAGATTATTTGAAAATCACTTTTACCAAGTTTAAAATAGTCATTTAAAAAAATTATGAGGTGCACAGAAAAGTTATGAGAATGTAACTGAAATAATACCCAATCACAATTGTATCCTCAATGAACGTGAAATTGTGAATAGCTTGGGTAACAGTTCTTCCAGAGTTAGATTGGAGTTGTTGGAACTGGACCTGACTTGTATAAAGTTTTATGGGTGTTGAAGGGGTTGTTTCTTATTGTAGCTCCCTTTTTTTCTTCCTGCATTCCCACCAAACTCATTAACCCCGAATTATTTCTCATTAAAATTATATTAGAAAGGTAAAAACTATCGTTGCACCTCATTATTCAAAAGAATTTCGGATTGTCTAATTCCAAAGATATTACTGAATCCGGAAACATATTCCAGAATTTACATTTCAAAATACATTCAACAATTATATTATAGAATGTGTACTCTACTTGAATTTAAGTAGTTATTAGAAATATCTTCATATTGAATCTTTATGTCCATTCATATACTAAATACTTTCGCAAAAAATTCCTCCTTGAATAAAAATCACATCACATTCTATATATATATATATATATAACCACAGTCTCTAGGATGAAAGGTAACCCAAGAGTCCTTTCAAGAGCCACGAGAAAGGAAAGGCAAAGTCATTTGTTCTCATGACTCTAAACTCTCCAAAAAAAGGGCAAGAAAACGCCGTTTTGGACTTCTTAACATTTTATTCACTTCCAAAAATTCAACAGAGATTCATCCTAGGGAATGAAAACCCAATTATTTTAACCCTTACCCATAACTTCAGAGGACATTAAAACTTTTCCAGATTTTTCTCAAATGGCACGCGTTAATAGGTTGGAGTACTAGTCGGGCCGGCCTATACTCAATACTTGGAATGAATGTAACCCATTTGAAGTTTTATTTCGATTGAATCCTGTATGCCATTTGTGTACTCTTTTCTGCATCGGTCTTTTGTGCTTAAGGAGAGTTTTAGCCAAAAAAGTTTCAATAAGGCACCCTATTAATAAAACAAGGGTTTCCATATACTATTTATGCAATACTTTATGCAGAATTTCATAGCAAGATCAATTCAGAAGAAAATGGATTTGAGGTTCTTCTGGACAGCCTCCAACAGAACCATACTCAAATGCCTTCATACAGAACAATATGATATTTGTTGAAACTTTAGCTAGACATTTGTGCTTATTTCTTTTTTATAAGCTAACATAGAATATATTAAAAGGTACTAGAAGTGCCAAAAAAAAAAAAAAAAATAAAAAAAAAACAAAAGAAAAAAAAAAAAAAAAAAAAAAAAAAACCTTGGATATATCCATAGGTCAAATTATAACAAAAGTAACAAAAAATACAAGTAGCCAAACAGGAAAAGCGATGATAAAATCTGTGCTATCTAATTTCAGAAGTAGGCTATTCAGAAACCAAGTGCAAAAAGCACCCTCATATTTTTATTCTTGCACTTGCCATAATGATCCAAAGCAGAACGGTAGATCCATAACATGTTCCCTCAGTTCCCGACGGCTACATTATCTGCTTCATTTTTCTGTTCAAAAGAATACAGACCCAAAATCAATCCATAGAAAGATTTAAAAGGGAAAATGTTCGCCGTTTAAGACTCATTAACTTTTCTTTTTATCACTTCCGAAAATTCAACATGGATTCATCCTAGTGAATGAAAAACTATATATGTTACCACAACTTCAAAGGACATTAATACTTTTAATGCTTTTACTCAAATGACACGCATTAATATTTATACACAGTTTTTAGGAAATCATATTCTTTATGATCTTCCCAACACAAAAACAAAAGCAAAAACTTGTCGTAAAAAACTAATGATCAATCCACAATAGAAACATCCTCACAGGAAATGTCCAGAATGAGCACCGGAGAGTATGACAATTCTTCCAACACAATCGTTATGAAAATTTCAAAAACATTTTATGCCAAAAATTTGTGGTGTGACTTCTTTATAAATATAAAGCAACCACTTCTTTTACAATTTTAGCACTCCAAAACATATTTAAGATAATCAAACAAATTGGGTAGAAAACAACCAATTCAGCATAACCAATAACTTTTACCAAAATGTATATGTCCATGACTTCACAAGAGTATGAACATCACATTTCCATCAAAATATCAAAAATCATAACAGTGAAAAACTTCTCCTAGCCTGCCCAAATATCATCGCAAAAACAACATGCAACGTCATAAATGCTTACCATCAACAGAAAATGAGATTAAGTTTCATTTTTATGTAAGGGACAAATAGAATAATTTTTCAACAATGGAAAATTTGAAGACGTTATGTATACTAGATAATAGATTTAATTTCTTCCTTGGTTCCTATAGTTACAAACACGTTAACTATTATTTATAATTATCATTTTAATTAATTTTAGTCTGATGTGAAGGATTATATAAAATAAGATGTCCTTAAAAGTACTGAGATTAAAAAATAAAGTTTTTGTAATATCAAACAATAGAATTATTAATAAAGATAGAAGGCACACCTCTGCGAAGCTAAAATGTTAGCTAGTTCCTGGATCTTTAGCAAACCACGATTTTTGGTGACAAAATGTAGATGGGGCACATGTTTGATCATCCAGTGGTCTTCCCCTCCATTGGGGTCAATGCTCTGTTGAAATTCTGTGGGCATACGCAAGATGTCGAGAACTTGGAGTTTCTCTAAGTGTTGAATACCAGAGGGTACTGTCTTCAGTTGTGGAATAGAAAATATCTCGAGCTTTTCCAAAGATTGCAGAGCTCCGCTATCAATAAAGATGGAACTCAATTGATACAAACGTTTGAGCTTTAGTTCCTTTAGCTTCCGAAATCCTCCATTTTGAAAATGCAGAGTTTCTCCTTCAAAAGAACGGGGGCCAAAAGAGAGGATCAACAAATTTGGCATATTTCCCAGAGATATCAAAGGAATGTTAGTTAACCTGGAATCAACCAAAGACAATTTCAAAAGATTTTCGAGCGATAGAATCCAATTTGGGAACTCTTTTAAATTGGCACACAGGTGGAGCTTCTTTAGTTCAGACAAGGATGAGCTAATGTGCAAGTCAATTTCTCGAGCACCATAATTTAAGGAGATATGTAATCGCTCCAAGAGTGGCATCTCGTTTATTGAGGCACATAGAGTGTTGGCATGATCACCCTTAACATCAGAAACCCTCAAATCACTTAATTTCGTTAGCTTTGCTAGCTCTCTAACCACCACTCCATCTGGATCTATTAACAATACATGCATCTTTTCCAGGGATGTAATGCTTCCAAGACTATCCTTCACTGAAATGGAAGATAGTGGTTTACCCAAAAGACAACGTAGCTTTCTGAGCTTCGTAATCTCTTTTGGCAGCTCAATCCTCATTCCTGTTCGAATATCCAAGGTCTCCAAGTTCTGTAGATTACCAATGGATTTTGGAAGACTGCTTATAGATGTACTCTGGAAGCTTAGATACTTCAAGTGGATTAAACTCCCCAAATTTTCAGGGATTTCTGTTAATCTAGCATATCCAAAGTCAAGCACCTTCAACCGCGTGTATTTTGCAAGCAAGGCCCTGCTGAATTGTTCAGATAAGACTTCCTTCGTCAAAATTAGAATTGACCGAACATACTGAGATCCTTCACTAGGTCCACTTAAATCGTATGAACTTTTTGCTATTGTTAAGCGTCGAATGATACCACTTGACTCCGACTGATTATGCTCATCATCACTATGCTCACAAAACCCTGTATTCTTCATTTTTTCACGAATCATTTCATGTATTGAGTCATGAACACGACATTCTTTGGCTCTGTCACCTGTGCTAAATGATGATACTTGCACCAAGCTTCTATTAATCAACTCCATTAAATATTTTTCTGCAACTTCTTTTAAAGTTTTTCCATTTTCATATCTGATAAACCCTTCAGCTATCCATTGCTGAATTAATCTACCAGATTTAACTGTGCAATCTTCAGGATACATTCCAAAATACAACAAACATGACCTCAGATTCTGTGGCAAATCATCGTAACTCAAACTCAAAATTTTTTTTACACTGTCTAACTCGGGGTTGCTTTCTAGATTTTTACTAAACCGGCCCCATTCAGATGGACTTTTAGGTTTTGTGCTTAAAAGACTACCAATGGCTACAATTGCTAAAGGTAAACACTCACACTTTCTAACAATGTCCAGACCTACTTCTTTATAATCTTTTGTACAACGCTCATCAAAATCATACCCAAATGCCTTCCTCCATAACAATTCCAGTGATTTTTCTTTACTTAAAGGTTTTATCTTATGCACCTCAAAAAATAAACATTTCTTACAGAAGTCCACAACCTTCTCAACCCGGGTAGTGATTAATATCCTACTTCCGTTTTTGTTATCAATTAGAGCCGATTCAATATCATCCCAAAATTTTTCCTCCCATACATCATCAAAGAAGACGACATACCTCTTATTGCACAAGCGGTTTCTGATTTCTTCTATCAACGACATTCGATCCATAGTTGCAACATCCCGAGGAGGTTCCTCCTTACTTTCTCTGTAAAGCTTCTTCGTCAGTTCTCTCAGAAACCGTAAAACATCATAGGGTCGGGACACTGTGACCACTGCATGGCACTCAAAGTGTTTATCTACCGTGTCAAAAACTTGCTTACCAAGAGTGGTTTTTCCCAATCCTGCCATTCCTACAATAGAGATGACAGTGCGTTCTTTTCTTCCCTCTGTCAACCACTTTTTCAGTGTTTGTATTGGGCCTTCAAAGCCAACAACCTCATCTTGCTTAAAAAAGAGAGGATCCATTCGAAGTTTATGCCATGTGAAATTTTCATTTCCGCTAGAACCATTTGATATTGGTTCTGTAGGAAAATCCTTTTTGAAGCCATCTCTTTCCACTCGAACAAGTGACTTAACATCCTGAATCTGATACGCTATTTGAAGGCGGTGGATTTGAGTTTTGATGAACTCAACAGCCTCACAGAGTAAAGCTGCACATCGAGGACCTTCTTCAGGTTGATTTGCGTCACATATCATCACATAGTCATCGATGACATTTTCCATGCGAAAAGCCGCTTCTCTCAGCCTCATCAACCTTTTCCTTATTCTTTCGCTCGTATCGCGATCTTTTTCAGCTTCAGCCACTCTATTTGCATCAATATTGATGTAAACTTCAAAGCTTTTTAGTTCATCCGTAACTTCTTCAACTTCTTTTGGGAGATCTCGCAGCATCTTTACGGTTTCCAAAAGTTTTGGAAGCACATGCTGACTAGCAAAAGACACTGCAGTTTCTGCCATTTTAGTCTATAGCTCTCTCCCGTGCTCTGTGGTAGTTGCTAAAACTTTATGTTCTTCTATATATAGCCAACAATTGCAACTAACCAAACAAATAATACACAGTTTATTATTGCATCGTTCAGTTTTCTGTATTGCCATTTTAAAATCAACCAATGTGATGTTTGCACAATTATCTTAACCATATAATTACAATAAATAATTAAAATTATATACAAAATGAAATCATCATGATTAATTTGACTCGGTTTTCATTTTGTCTCTAATACATCCTCTCTATCTATATCATATCGATACCATATTTTGTTTTTTAATGCAAGTGTTCACACGGATTGAGTGCATTTTCTATGCGGTGGCGAAGACTTTGAGCTTCCAATGTCTTTCTTAAATGTTTTGCGGCCAAGTTGTGATTTCTTTCTTTCTTTTTTAATATCCCGTAGTAAGTATAATCGTGATTCAGCTAATGTGATGAGATTAAACAACGTTAATTGTATTTTTCAGTGGTTGTTGAGTCCTTTCAAAGTTTTTGTCTTTCGTTACAGGAACAATTTCATTTGATTATTCTTTTAAGGCTCATAATTCATTAAACATTTTTTTCTCCCTTAACAGTATGTTTTGCAACTGGTAAGTAAGAAAATGTTAGAACAAGTTGTTCGTTAGTTGACTGCTGTAAGAAAGAATAGACTAACCCAATTCGAATATGGTTCGCCTTATTTCGTATTCAATAACAGTTCATTTTTGTTGGTTGTATTAAGTGTAATAATGTGTAATGTAATTTTACCATAAGAGTAAAATAATTTAAGGATTGAATTAATTTCTCCTTTTACTATTTTTTTTAATTTTTGCTTACATTATTATATTTAAACGTGTTTCATAAAGTAAAAACAACCCTTCGAATTCTATACCATATACATATTTAAAAAATCACATGAATAAAATTAAGTATTTTTAATAGACCTTCACTAAACATTCAAGACTTGTAATCGTGTGTTCTCTCACCTCAATTTCTTCTTGCATATTTTCTGCTAGCATACAAAATACTAATTGCGTCTTTCGTTAAATATCACTCGAACTCTATTCAACTCTTTATTTTTTAGAGTTGAACTTCGAGATGAGGAACTAGAGTTTGAAAGACTTGACGAGGGTGACAAAGTTTTTCTCCGATTGCCATGAAGTTCTTATCTCACCTCCAAGTTGAACTTTTTTTCTCATAATTAATAGAGATGAAAAAAATTTTGAATGAAATTTTATCCTCCATATTATTTATCTTCCATTATTTTATCTTTCATCATATTAGATATTAGTCTCTTATTGAAACACACTTTCGAATAAATTTTTAACAGGACATAACAATCTTTGCTCAAAGATGTACGTGAAGGCATAAGTCCTTAGTTTCTTGTATAACAGACAAAAATTTTATCTAACAATTCTTTATTCTATTGATTGTATCTTCATAGGACCATTTGATTCACCAATCCAGAAAATCTATTAACTATTAAACATTCTGAATATTTCTCTGCCTTAGATTAAAAGTTATCTACGGCCTCTATTTTAAATCCCACGAGGACACAAATTTTAACACTAGTGTCAGCTTAGGTTGCGCAAACTAAATTAAATATTTAAAAAATAAAATAGTATCTATTAGATCGGTGCTAAACAGTGGTGGATCTTGACCACAAAATTTGAAACTCTTCTAATTGGACAATTTGATCATTAGGTTAGATTATTAGTACAATACTTCAAAATATGTAAAAAAGTAAAATCTATCTAGTTTTTCATCTTTATCAACAACTTCTCTTCTATCATCTTTAAAAAATGAATCTATGGTTTTATTCTTTATCAATATACTTTTAAAAAAGTTAATATTAAAAAATAATTTATCATAATCTAATGAAAAATTGAGAAAACTAATTATTAAAATAAAAATATATTATAATCAAGTCACAAAATCGATTTGAAAAAACACATAATACATTATTTTTTCTTCTATATTAATAAAAAATGAATATACAAAGGTTCATGTAATAAAAAATAATGTTAATAACTATTAAACTAATAGTTTATTATCAAGTAGACAAGAGAGTTACATTTTTTTCTTCAAGGAAGAAACAAAACAAATGAAAATGAGAGCAAAAGTAATGAATTTGAGTTTAACTTCTTTTTTTCTTCAAAAACAAAAAGAAAACATATGAGGCTGAAAGATGAGTACAAATTTGTTAAAACCTAAAAATACAATAAAAAATAAAATAAAAAATATCTTAATAAATATTTGTTTTAATTATTTTTTTGGTTTTTGTTTCCAAAAATGTAATTAAGTTGGTCCTCTAGTTGATTTAGTCTCAATTTGGTTTTAATTTTTTAGTTAACATTTGACATTTTTTTGACAAAAAACAAAGATAAAAAAATAATTAAACCTAAATATTTATACTTTTTATTATATTTAATTTTATGTTTTATTATTTATTAACATAATATTATGTTTTATAAAAAAAATTAAAAAAGACACACAATTTAATTTTTATCAATTTTTAATATATTACTTATAACTTAAAAAAATTTCAAAATTTTAAAAATATATAAAATTAAAAAAAAAAATATATATATATATATATATATATATATATATATATATTTTTTTAAAAAATAAAAATTTTTTTGGTGGCCAGGACCCCTCCCCGCTCCTTGTATAATCCGCCCTGACTAGATACCTTATATTTATATTAAAAACCATATGTAACTAGTTTTGGGATCATCCCACATTGTAAATGGAAACAATCAACCATATTAAAAGTTATATAACAATTAGTTGTGTAGGCACCACACCATATTAAAAATCATCAACAATTAACTATATTAAAGAACTACCCTAGCTAGGCATCACTTTCCATCTATAGGTAGAACTGATTTCTACGAGGCAGAATTTATTTCTGTAAAAGCAGTAAATGCTGAATTAATTTAATTAGTTGGCAGGTGAAGAAAATTGGTAAGATTTTTTCTATTTAAGGAGTGATTCTCATCTCTCTCTAAATTATCTTTGTTTCTTCAATTCTTGATAATGTCACTTACTGGAAAAATTAGCACTGAACTCCCAGTTCATGCAACTGCAGACAAGTGGTTCCACATCTTAACCAAAAAGCTCCATCATGTTCAACACGTTGCTGGAAAAGTTCATGGAGCCAAACTCCATGAAGGTGATGATTGGCATACCAATGATTCGGTCAAACACTGGACTTATACCTTAGGTAATCATGTTTATAGTTAAATTTATATATTTTAGACAAATCAAAATGCCAGAATTAATTATTTTATTTTATTTTCTTATTCTTTAAATACCAATATAAAAGCCGAATCCAAATAGCCTTATAAGTTTGATCTGTATACATTAAAATTAAGTAATGGATATGAGTTAAGTCATGAAATTATTGATTGTTAAAATAATTATTATTTTAACAACTATATTATATATTTAAATAATTATTCTTGTAAATTGATATTTAAGTTCAATACTATAAAAATTATTAGTTATTATAGTGTTGAATTTAAATATCAATTTAAAAAATAAAAAATTATTATTTAAAATAATAATAATTATAAATAAAATTATAATTGGTCGCTAAATTAGTCACTAATAATTATAGACTAATTTAGAAACTAATTTATTTGGTAACTAAAATCTTGGTAGCTAATATTTAGTAATTAATTAATAAACTATTTTTTTTGGAAGTCAAAATTTTTATAGCTAAATTTTAGAGACCAATTAAAATATTGTATTCATAATAGTGAATATTTAATAACCAATCATTTTTTACTTTATAAATTTGTATCTAAATTGGTAGCTATAGTGGGTAACAATTTTTAGTCACTAAATTTAGTTGTTAATGGAGAATTTTCTTGTAGTGATAACAATAAACTAGTTTTACTCATGCATATAACACTACAAGAAAATGTCTCATTAAAAACCAATTCTAGTAACTAAAAGTTGTTAGTCACTATAGTGACCAATTTGGATACCAATTTATAAAATAAAAAATTATAATTGGTCGCTAAATTAGTCACTAATTAATTAGAGACTAATTCAGAAACAAATTTTTTTGCTAGAAAAAACCTTGGTAGCTAATGTTTAGTGACCAAGTTCCTTTTGTAGCTAAAACTTTGGTAGCTAAATTTTAAAAACCAATCTAAAGAACAATTATAATTTTTGATTCATAATAGTGACTATTTTAGTAACCAACAATTTTTTTTTTTTGTAAATTGGTATCTTAATTGATCACTATTGTGACTGACAAATTTTGCTCACTAAAATTAGTTCTTAATGAGATATTTTCTTGCACTGCAATTTGTTTAGTTTTCTTTAGGGATGACAACGGGACGGGATGGGGACATTTCGCTATCCCCATACCCATCCCTATAAAAAAATTCATCATCATCCCCATACCTAAACACAACATGTATCAAACTTTTGCCTCATCTCCATCCCCACATGGTAACAGGTATATTGTCGTACCCATACCCGTAATTGTTTTGTTACTGTTTCAATATTAATTATTTTTTATAAAATAATAAAAAATTACAGTAAAGGAAACATAATATTATCAAATATTCAATATTAAGTGGATGGTTGTTTATTTGATATTAAATATTTAGAGAGAAATTATACATTTCAAATTAGAATACCAAATAAAATTTCATGAGAACCAAAACATTTATTAAATTTGCAAACATTAATGGAACCTAATTGATAAAATTTAAAAATATTTTTAAAACAATATAAAAGAAAAAAAATTCAAATTAAAATATATTTTAAATCTTTGTTTATTTTAATTTTTTAAATTCGAATGAATATCTTTTCTATACACTAATAAAAATTATAATACATCACTTGATTAAAATCAAGTAAAGAACAAATATTAAACTAATAATAATAATAAAATTTTAACATAGATCTTGTATCTTTTGAACTTCAATATATGTTGAATGGTGATAAAAAAAATTCATGGCAATTGCATTAAATTTTTCTATTATAGTAAATAAAATTTATTTATACAATTATAGTGACAAAACTATAGTATGATTGATAATGACTTAGAAAATAAAAAATAATTATATAAAATATATCAAAATAATATTCTATATGATAAAAATAAACAACAAATAAAAATATGGAAAAATTATCAAATGTTTGTCTTAGAAAAAACTTCACATACTATTTACTGAAATCGAATAAAGGAAAATAAATGTAACTAAGGGTATGATAAGATGAAAAATACCTTAGAGATCTAAGAAAACTTTTCAAATATCAACATAGACAATGATTGAGAAATAACAATTTTTTTTTAGTGAAACAAAATAGTTCTTTAAATGAAACAAGAATTAATAATAATAGAGTAAATAAGATAAATTTTTTATATTACCGGGGTAAATGAAAGGTTTATGCTATTAAACAGTTAAATTGAGAGTCTTAAACACTCTCATGCGAAAGAAAAATATACAATAAATAAAAATATTAAAAAAAGATATAAATATTCAAATGTGAGACATAAAAATATTTAATTGACATACATCATTTGAACATTATTGCATAAAGGTTATGATAAAATCAAAAATATATTGAAGATATGAATGAATTTAATTTCATGACAAACCAAACAATTAGAAGAAATAAAAAATAGAAAGTGTGTAATATATATATATATATATATATATATATATATATATATATATATATATATATATTATGTCGAGTTACTTAATTAACTGTCAATATTTTATTAATTTAAACGGTGATAGGTATTTTGTGGGGTATGAAGATGGGGACGAGGGGGATATATGTATACTCCCATACCTAATTGAAAAAGTTGGGGATTCTCCATACTCATACCCAATTGAAAAAGTTGGGGATTCTCCATACTCGTATCCAATTGAAAAAGTCAAAGATTTGTTAAACTCATACACATTCAATGCAGGAATTCTCGGTTAAAAGAGGGAGGGGTTCAGATAATACCCACGAAAGCGGGTTTATTTGCCATCCCTTAGTCTTCTTATTTTATTTTCTTGTATCATTGTTGAAAATGAGCTTTTGTGGAATTATTAATAATAAGTTTATGAAAACACTAATTAATTTTCTTACATTATATGTTCTTTTTATCAAGTTACGACAATACATTGCAAGATTTATATATCAACAAAACTTAATTTAAGTAGTGTTTAAAAGATTTGTATTCAAGATCCTACATCAACTAAGACAAATTTATAATATATATATATATATATATATATATATATATATATATAAAAAAGTGAATACAAACCTTATTAAGATTAAGTCATATTTTGGATTGCTATCAGACTATTCATTAATCTTTATCTCATACTCAAGACGTATAATTAAATGAACCTATTAAACCAATTTTATTTCTCAAAATTATTAAGAAAGATCAAACCTATGACTTTTCTTTTTCTTTCCTTCCATCTAACCATTAAGCCAAAATATTGTCAGTAAATGAGTCATCAATTACATATTCTTCTATAGTTCTCTCACAATATTTTTGTGAATGATGGGTTACTTGTGAAACAACAGACGGTAAGACAGTAACATGTCTCGAAACTATTGAATCGGTTGATGAGCAGAAGAAAACAATTGTATTCAAGCTGTTTGGTGAAGCTGTGGATGGTAAATATAAGCCCTTGAAGCTAATCTTTGAAGCCATAGAGAAGGATGGTGGCAGAACTGCTATCAGATGGAGTATTGAATATGAGAAGCTGAGAGAGGATGTTCATCCCCCATATGCCTACTTAGAATTATATGACCATGTTATTAAGGATGTTGATGCTCATATTGTCGAGGCTGAAAAAAATGCCACCAAATAAGAATTGAAAGAAGGGAGTGGCCAAAGATTATGCTCATGTATTACAAGTAGCTGTGTTTGATGTGGAGAAATATAATACTTATAGTTTGTGTAATAACTTAAGATCCAAGGGGGTCATATATGTCAATAAGGTATTAAGGTGTTGAATAAAAGGATATCTTTGGTCTGCTTTTGTTTTGTCATTGAATTCTGTCGGTACAATATATTAGAATCCTATAATCACCAATAATATTCTTCTAAATAATTTTGTTTTATATAGAATACACAATATAACAGTTGAAATATATAAGGAAGTCGGAAGTCAATGTTATGCACATATTGCAAATATATTCTCTGCTGTTTGGTATTTTAGGTGTGGATCGTTTCCGGTTTGCACATACAACGTTTCTCCTTTTGATAAAGGATCACAGTGTTGTCTCAAATTAGAATCGAAAGTTTTACGTCGATAAAAAATAAAATCAATTTATAATAATATATAAATAAGTGTAAATTTTATTTAATAAACTGATTTTATAAAATTAAATTAAACTTAAAATTATAGTATGAGAACTTATTTATTCTTTTAAAATATGATACTAATAATTTATTTATTTATTTTTATTTTATTAATAACAATATCAAACAATAAACTTTTGGTGTATTAGGTTGTCTCTAGTATGTGTCACACGGGTTCAACAAAAAGTTAAGATTATTGACAAGAATCAGAACTTGTCTATCCCTTTAAAATATGATGCTAATAATTCATTTATTTATTTTTATTTTATTAGTAACAATATCAAGTAATAAACTTTTGGTGTATTAAGTTGTCTTTGGTATGTGTCACACGGGTTCCAACAAAAAATTAAGATTCTTGACAAGAAGTCAAATCTTGAAAACAGCACCACCGCAAGAATTCAATCACTGCCAAAATCTACGGTGCATCACAAACAACACAAAAGCATATTAAAATAATTTACAAAATCAAATATTCGTATATTTATAACTCACACGAGCACATATCTTTGTTTTTTTATCGATCTCTAATTCTAATCTATCCCAATCTGATATTATAATGTCAGTATAGACTGAAATTCTGTTAGGGTCCAATTCTAAACGGTAATAAATATCAGAATTTTACAATATTTGATTAATTACTATTCTGTATATTCCATTTGCTATAAAAATTTTCAGAGAATTCATTAGAAGAATATTTTCAACAAAGCATATTAAAATAATTTACAAAATCAAATATTTGTATATTTATATTAAAATTTAGTGATAAAAATTATAAATAAAAATAATAATATTAACTGAAATTTTTTTTAGAAATTAAAATTTAATTGACACATTTTTAATAATAATACTAAATTTTACATATAAATAAACAAAAGTCAATATCATCTGATTAATTAAACCTAAAATATACAGATAATTAATTATGTTGTCATAGTTATAAGTTTAAGTAATTAGCTACCGTGTTGATTATATTACAATTAAAAGAAATCGAAATTAGGCATTCACTACCCATTCAGAGGCAGAATTTATTTGTTGAAAAATAATAAATGCTGAATTAATTTCATTAGTTGGCAGCTGAAGAAGTTGGTAACATTTTTTTCTATTTAAGGAATGATTCTCATCCCTCTCTACAGTAGTATCTCATCCCTTTCCTCTGGTGTTTGTTTCTTGAATTATTCACAATGTCACTTACTGGGAAAATTAGCACTGAACTCCCAGTTCATGCAACTGCAGAGAAATGGTTCCACACCTACGCAAAACGACTCCACCATATTCAACATGTTGCTGCTAAAGTTCATGGAACCAAACTTCATGAAGGTGATGATTGGCATACCACGGATTCGGTCAAACACTGGACTTATACCTTAGGTAATTATGTTTATGATTAATTTGTGTTTAAATATTTTAGAGAAATCAAAATGCTAGATTTTCATGACTTAACTCATTCATTATTACTTAATTTTATTGTATATAGATCAAACCTAGAATGCTATTTGGATTAGACTTTTCGATAGGTATTTAAAGAATAAGAAAATAAAATAAAATAATTAATTCTTATTACATATATGCCGAAATTAACTATACCCTAGAAGGTAAACTCAATTGTTGAATAAGCTAAAACAAGATAACTAATGTAAATTACAATAAACTAGTTTTACTCATGTATATAATTTTTTTTGTCTTGTTTTTTTTTTCTTATATTATTGTTGAAAAGGATTTTTTATGGATTTGTTGATAATAAGTTTATGAAAACCCAAATTAATTTTCTTACATTATATATATTTTCACATATATTTTTATCAAGTGAAGAAAATATTTAGCGAGATTCATTTATCAACAAAACTTAATTTAACTAAAGGATCCGAGTTGAAAATCTCGCATTAACTAAAACTAAAATGAATTTATAATATATATATATATATATATATATATATATATATATATATAAAAATTGGTGCAAACTTTTTTGTAAGATTACTTTAAACTTGAAGTTTAATTTTTAAGATGGTGATAGAGTTATCCAAATCTTATTATAGAAAGATATAATGTTCGTGGAGTCTATTGTGTTACTCACTTTCAGATTGTTATCAATTATAAAGTTTAGTTTTATGTTTGATATGTATATGTTCTAATGTATGAGATATGTTGAAAATACTACATAGACTAGAAATAAGATAAATTTACAATGAAAAATAATTTTTTAACATTTATTTCTCTATATTCTAAAATCACTTAAAAGATGACATATCAGGTTGTAAGACAAAATTGTCAAAATATCATTGTCTATTTACAATATATAAATGAGTGTAAATCTCGTTACAGACTAAAATTATATTTTGATGAAATTAGTAAATGAGTCATCACAATATTTTTGTTAACGAGTGGTTACTTGTGAAAGAACAGACGGTAAGACAGTAACGTGTCTTGAATCTATTGAATCGGTGGATGAAGAGAACAAAAGAATAGTATATAAGATGTTTGGTGAAGCTGTGGAAGGTAAATATAAGCCACTGAAGCTAATCTTTGAAGCCATTGAGAAGGATGATGGCAAAGCTGCTATCAGATGGAGCATTGAATATGAGAAGCTGAGAGAGGATGTTCATCCCCCATATGGCTACTTAGAATTATATGACCATGTCATTAAGGATGTTGATGCTCATATTGTCGAGGCTGAAAAAAATTCTACCAAATAAGAATTCAAAAAAGGGTGTGGCCAAAGATAATGCTCATGTATGTATGTGTTTGATGTGGAGAGAAATGTAATTAATACTTTTAGTTTGTGTAATAACTCAAGATCCAAGTGGGTCATATATGTCAGTAAGGTATTAAGGTGTTGAATAAAACATATCTTTGGTCTGCTTTTCTCATTCAATTTTGTGGGTGCATAATATTCTTTTAAATTTTTTTTTTTAATATGGAATACGCGATACGACAGCTGAGATAGATAAGAAGGGATAATTAAATGGTATATTTACATATTTTGATAATTTTGGTAAATACGGTTTTAGTATTAATGTATAATTAAACAGATTTTTCTTTGAGTATTTGTCAAATTTTTTTATTTACATAAGTTTTCTATTTTATTTTTTTCCATAACTATCTTTTTAAAAATTCGTATAGAAAATGTGAACATAGTAAAGTTTTTCAGAAAAAAAAAATGGTTACATAATATATCCTCTACTTTACCTACAAATCATTTGTGGGTAAGGTATTACCCACGGATTCCACTAGTGGGTACATAATATGTCGTTTACTTGCTCTAAATCCTAAACTCTAGATTCCAATTATACATACAAATTACTTCGTTATACTAAAAAAAGTATCCTCATTTAAAATTATACTAACAGATATGTGTTTGTGTGTAACTATATATTTTCTTTATTAGCATAAAAGAACTAAAATATAGAAAGTATTTGAAGTGCTTTCAATCCATATACAGATTAAAAAAAATTGAAAGTCCTCCAAAAATCTTATTCTTCTGTTACACAAATATAATGACACTAAGTCAAAACCTAATGTAAAAATAACTAAAAGAGCCAACAAGGATGAAAGAAGGATAAAAACATAAAAAATATTAGTGCATGAATCATAAACACTTTAACTAAGATTAACGTGTTTTTCACAACTATATAACATATATATTTTACAATATTTGTATACATATATAATATACAAGACATTGGAACTTCAAGTTTTCAAAACTATAATATAAATATATACTATACACCATAAAATACTAGGAAATTAAAACAACTTATTTTTATCTATCTTCTCTTTAACCACAAGCAACATCATTTATGCTCCTGTTATATACTTTTATACAGGGTAGACTTAAGGATAAATAGATAAAATCCTTGCTTTTTCAGAAAACATAGGTCAATGCTCTTTAAATCAACAAGACAATAGATATAGGTAAAGACAACAATAAAGAAAGTAAAGTAATTAGTCATGAGGATAATTCTGATTCTCAAAACCATGATAGTGAGGTAGAGATCGAGAGACTAGATAATGATTATAATCTTAATAAATAAATAAATATATATATATATATATATATATATATATATATATATATATATATATATATATATAT